>Ga0316189_10000350_pt1 | contig 45776 bp, 39 predicted proteins | sample LowCovwburrow_MG_FD_204930 | JGI IMG/M metagenome (GOLD analysis project Ga0316189, IMG submission 204930) | Coastal sediment microbial communities from Maine, United States - Lowes Cove worm burrow | ecosystem: Environmental > Aquatic > Marine > Coastal > Sediment | place: USA: Maine... | reverse complement strand
ACCGCCGGCGATCGAAACCGCGGGATCGTCAACATTGAGGTCGGCTTCGCGCCGCTCAAGCCCGCGGAATTCGTAGTCATCACAATCCAACAGATCCCCGACATCGCCTAGCCGAGAGGAGCCCCCCGTGACCGGCTTCACCGTAAACGCCCACCGCTACGACCCCTACAAGAACTTCAATTTCCGCGTCCTCCTCGACGGCCGCGTCGTCATGGGGGTGTCCAAGGTCTCCGCCCTCAAGCGCACCACCGATGTCGTCAAGCACCAGGCGGGGGGGCTCAACACCTTCGAGTACAAGTCGCCTGGACGGACGAAGTACGAGGCTGTGACGATGGAGCGCGGGATCACCCACGACCGCGACTTCGAGGTCTGGGCCAACCGCGTCTACACCTACGCCAACGACTCCTCGACGGAGCTGGCCGAGTACAAGAAGGACCTGACGCTGGAGGTGCTCAACCTCAGGGGTCAGGTCGCGATCCGCTACTTCCTCCACGGCTGCTGGGTCAGCGAGTTCACGGCGGTGCCGGAGCTCGACGCCAACAACAACGGGGTCGCGATCGAACAGATCAAGGTCGAGGTCGAGGGCTGGGAGCGCGACGCACAGCTCGCCGAGCCGAATGAGGCCGGTTGAGCCCCTAGGCGCCGGTACACCCAGCCATGAACGCGAGGGTCCCCTTCCCAGCTCTGCCGAGTCGCCTCCGCGAGCGATGGCGTGTGCTCGAGCTGCGCCGCTTCGGCGAAGAGCCCTCCGATCTCGACGTCGACTTCGGCCTTGACCGACATCGGCTGACCAGCGAACTCCTCGCGAGGTGCGCCGTCTCCCCAGCGAAGGGCGTCCCCCCTGGGCCAGAGGCCTTCGCAGAGCTCCGCCTGGGCGCTCGGATCGAGGGTCTGCTCCGACTCGCAGGTCTCCACGGGACCGGGGAGATAGCTCAGCTCCTCCGCTGCGGCGAGTGCGACGCGAAGATCGAATTCAGCCTCCCCTTCGCCGACCTCGCCGATCTCCAGCGCCCGGTCGGCGAGATGGAGGAGGTCCGGGTGGAGCTGCCCGGCGACGCGGACCTGCGCCTTCGCCTGCCCCATGCCGCGGATCTCCGCTCCTGGGCGGCGCTCTCCGTCAACGCCGAAGAGACGACGATCGCGGAGAGCTTGCGGATCGCTGGCGCGCCGGTGACCACCGCCCAGCTCCCGGCGATCGAGCGAGCGCTCGCGGCCGCCGACCCGCTGCTGGACTTTCACGCGCGGCTATCCTGTCCTGAGTGCCAGGTCTACCAGGACGTCCCCTGCGATCTCGAGGCGCTCGCCCTGGGGGTGCTAGCGCGCGAGCAAGCGCGCCTGCTGGAGCTTGTGCATCGGCTCGCCTGGGCCTATCACTGGAGCGAAGAGGTGATCCTCCGCCTGCCGGCCTGGCGTCAGCGCTTCTACCTCACGAGGCTCGAGGCGGAGGAGCGTCGATGAGCTACCTACGCCGCCTTCGCCGCCTGAGCGCAGGGCTCAGCCCTCCTCTACGGGCTCCCAGCGTCGATGGGCGTTCATCGCCGGCGCCCCTCCCCCTCGAGCTCGAAGAGAGCGCGGACCGGGGCGTCGAGGTCGAGCGCCGGGCGGATGGGGGCCGCTCCTCATCCGTGACGTCGAGCGGCGCCTTCGAGCGCGCTCCATCCGCTGCTGAGGATTTCAGCGCAGAGCCCCGGGCGTCCACGTCGTCCACGTCGTCGTCCACCCCCAGGGAGGCGCAGGGCCTCGGGAGCGGGCACCTCGTCCGCGAAGCCTCCGGTCGAACGCCGTCCTCTCCGACAGAGCTGGCGAGCCCCCCTCCGCGCCCGGCCGCAGCTGCGAACCGAGCGGACTCTACGTCGCCGGGGACGAATCGGACGAATCGGGAGGGAGGCGGGCCGAGCGACGTCTTCGACGCCCTCAGGCGGCTGCGTCCTCCGCTCGCCGCGGAGCGATCGACGTCCCCTGCGGCTGCTGGCTCAACACAGTCGAGCGATGCGAGCGAGACCTCGGGGCCCTCCCCGACGGCGACAGCGGCCCCGACATCGACACCGGCACCGACATCGACACCGGCATCGGCATCGACACCGGCACCGGCACCGACACCGGCACCGGCACCGACCGACGAGCGCCGCTCCGCGTCTGGCTTCTACGCCAGGTCCCTCGAGACCGCGCTCGCGGCCGCCGAACGCTGGGTGAGCGAGCCCGTCATCGACGCCCCTGCTCGCGCCAAGCCCTCGCCGACGACCGTCCCAGAGCCGACCCGCCGACGAGGGGCCCAGCCGCTGGAGACGAGCCAAGAGACGACGGTCGAGCTGTCGATAGGCTCGATCCAGGTGACCGTCGACGGTCCGCCGGCGCCACCGCCCGCACGACCGTCCAGCGCCCGACCCGAGCGCGACTTGGACGCAGCATCGCCGGCCCGCCTCGGCCGCTATTACCTCCGCGGCGTCTAGCCGAGACCGACGATCCATCATCATGGCCCTCTCAGACACCAGCACGGCGATCGGCGCGGCAGCTCAGCTCCTGAGCTACCAGATAAGCCTGCGCACCGGCGCTCACGTCACCGTCGGCCCGGTCGAGGAGACCACCAGCACCTCGGGCGCCCGCCTCAACATCTTCCTCTTCGAGACCTCGGTCGACCCGTCGATGCGCTCGGTCCCCCTCGACGCCGGCCAGTCGCCGCCGCTGTGGCTGGTGCTCCGCTTCCTCTTGACCGCCTTCGACAGCGGCGGCAAGAGCGATACGGTCGCGGCCCACCGGGTGCTCGGCGCTGGCCTCGGGGCCCTGCAAGCGCTCAGCTATCTCCCCCTCGAGGGCGTGTCCGCCGATGACCTCGCCGCCCTCAGCCCCAACCCCGAGCCGCTCAAGATCTCGCTCCTAGAGACCGGCTCGGAGCTCCTCTCGAGCATCTTTGGCGGGTCGGAGGATCACTATCGCCTCTCGACCGCCTTTGAGCTCCGACCGGTGATGATCGCCCCGCTCGCGCCGGCGGCCTACGGTCTCCTCGTCGGGATCGACTACGACGCCGGCACTGTGATCGGTGAGGACGGCGTCGCGATCACCGTCGGCCCCGGCCTCCAGCCGAAGATCGACCAGGTCGTCCCGAGCGCGGCCGCCCTCGGCGAGCACGTTCACATCTACGGCGAGGGCATCACCGCCGATCTCATCGCCGACGTCGACGGCGTCGAGCTGCCCCTGATCACCAGCACCGAGGGGACGATCCAGCTCGGCCTCGACAGCCTAGAGCTGACCGGAGAGCGCACAAGCGCGGGATCGCGCTCGCTCCGAGTCGTCCGCCTGCTCCCCTCGGGACGCCGCCGCAGCAGCCGGCCGGTGGTGCTCGATCTTCTGCCGACGGTCAGCGCCGTCGCGGTCAGCGATGTCACCGCGCTCGTCGCCAGCGACCCCGCCTCGCCGCTGACAGCGACCCTCACGATCGACGGCGCGCTCCTCGGGGGCCCGGACGACGACGTATTCGTCGCGCTCTACCGCGAGGGCGTCGTCCACGGGAGCTTTGACGAGCTGACCTATCTGCCGGGTCCAGCCCAGACCCGCAAGCGCCTCGTCATCCCCGAGCAAAAGGCCCTCCCCGCGGGGACCTACCGCCTCATCCTCCGGGTCAACGGCGCGCAGGCTCGCCAGAGCCCCGAGATCGTCCTGGTGCTGCCATGACCGCGGCGATCGACGAGCGCCCGCGGACGACCTTCTCGCCCCGTCTAGAGCCCGAGGATCCGCTGGCGACCTACTGGCTGCGCCAGGTCAGCCTCCGCCTCCGCCGCGAGATCGCCTGGCGATGGCACGAGCAGGGCGGCTCTCCGCCGGTGAGCGCGGGGCCGCTGCTCCCGGCGATGCGCGAGCCGATCATCGACGCCCTCGACCGCGGGCGCTATGTCGACGATCAGCGCCACTTCTTCGCCGAAGATCCGACCGGGAGATACCTCTCCGAGCTGCTCGCCGCCCCGCCCCCGCTCGCCCCGGCGCAGGCCGAGCGAGGCTCCTTCGCCTGGGTCTGCGACGCGCTCGAGCTGACGCCGGTCGCCCGCTTCACCCTGGCCTTCGCCCTCCATGTCTCTTGGGACAGCGCGTCGAGGGCCGTGATCGCGGCCTGCTCCGCCGACTCGGCCGCGGATCGACCGACCCTAGCCCTCCTCCAGCGCCTCTGGGATGAGCCTCGCGAGGTGCTCGAGGTCGCCGATCCGGCGCATCCCCTCTACACCCACGGCCTCGTCACCCGCGGCGAGGGGCGCAACCCCGGCGTCGAGTGGGAAGAGCCGCTGTGGTCGACCCTGCCGGTGACCCGGCGGCTCCTCGCGCCCGAGCTTTCGCCCTCACCGGCGCTCGTCGAGGTCGAAAAGGAAAAGGAAAAGGAAAAGGAAAAGACCTCGCTCCGTGCTCGTGGGCTTCGGGCGCTCGCGCAGGCGCTCCGCGACCCCCCCGCCGGGCTCCAGGTGATCCCCGTGCTCGCGCCGGCCGGAGAGGGGACCCCCCTGGCCGCTCGGGCGACGGCGCAGGCCGGTCGACGCCTCGTCGCCTACCGCGGCCCCGCTCAGCACCTGACGATCCCCGGCCGCCTCGACGGACTCGCAGCCGCCGCCTGGCTCGACGACGTCGACCTCATCATCGCCGCCGCCGACCTCCCGCCGCTGCCCCAGGGCGGCCGCCTCCTTCCCCTCTCGGGCCTGCCGCTGCGGCTCTTCGTCGTCGCCGATGGACACGCCGAGCTCCGCTGGATCCCCGAAGGCCTGCTGGGGACGATGATCGAGGCCCTGCCTTCGACCTATGACGAGCGTCTGGCCGCCTGGCGCCGCGGCCTCGGAGAACGCTTCGCCGACCTCGAGGGGGCGGCCCTCCTCGCCGCCCACCGCTATCGCCTCTGTCCGTCGACGATCACCTCCGTCGCGGCTCTGCTCGCGGCGCGGAGCGAGCCGCCGACGGCCGCCGACGTCGAGGCCGCCTGCGCGAGCGCGAGCGCCCAGGGACGTCTCGACGCCAGCGGCCTCGCGGACCGCGTCGAGCCCCGCTTCGCCTTGGGCGAGCTCGTCCTCCCGGGCAAGCAAGACGCACAGCTCCGTGAGCTACAAAAGGCCGTCGCCGCGCTGCCGCGGGCCTTCGGCGCCTGGGGCCTCGGCCGTGAGCTCGGCAACCCGGGGATCTCCGCGCTCTTCGCCGGCCCCCCCGGCACTGGCAAGACGATGGCCGCCGAGTGCCTGGCCGCGGAGCTCGACCTCCCCCTCTACCGCGTCGATCTCTCGCAGGTGGTCTCCAAGTACATCGGTGAGACCGAGAAGAACCTCCGCGAGGTCTTCGCCGCCGCCGAAGCCCGTGATCTCGTCCTCTTCTTTGACGAGGCCGACGCGATCTTCGGCAAGCGCACCGAGGTCCGCGACGCCCATGACCGCTACGCCAACCTCGAGGTCTCCTACCTCTTGGCGCGGATGGAGCAGGCCCAGGGGTTGATGATCCTCGCGACCAACCGCAAGGAGGACCTCGACCCGGCCTTCCTCCGCCGCCTCCGCTTCATCGTCGACTTTCCGATGCCGGGCGCCGCTGAGCGCCGCGAGATCTGGGAGCGGGTCGTGCCGGCGATGATGGACCGAGCCGAGCTCGACCTCGGCTTCCTCGCCAAACGCTTCGACATCAGCGGCGGGACGATCCGCTCCGCTGCGATCGCCGCTTGCCTCCAGAGCGCCGCCGAGGGGGGTGCTCCTTCGTTGCGGATGGAGCACCTGATCCTCGCCCTGTGGCGTGAGCTCGACAAGCTCGGGCGGGCGCTGAGCCCCGCCCTCTTCGGCCCCTTCGCCGCGGTCATCGAGGCCGCCGAGGCAGAGCACGCGGGAGGACGAGGCCGATGAAGCGCCGAGTCCACATCGATCGCCTGGACGTCCGGATCCGCGGCCGCGTCGACGATCCGCGGGCGCTCGCCGAGGCGATCAGCGAGACGATCGCCGCCCGTCTCGCGGCTGACGTCGCTGAGCGGGCCACCGAGCGGGCCACCGAGCGGGCCACCGAACGGGCGGCCGCCGCAGGAGCCAAGCGCGAGGTCGTCTCGATCGACGCCGGCCGCTTCAGCGAACGCGAGGCCCCGGAGGGCGCGGCCAGGACGGTCGCCAACGCCCTCGAGCTCGGTCTCAGCCTCGGCCACGACCACGGCCACACTCCCCAGACGACCGACCACAACCCCCGGACGACTGGCCCCGATCCCCGGACGACCGGCGAAGGAGAGGACTGATGCCGCTGCTCAAGGGCGCCCTCATCGAATACGGGAGCGACTTCCTCGGACCGCTGCCGAACGTGCTCCTCTTTCAATACAACCCCGACCGCCTCGAGCGGACGCTCGAGATCCCGCCGCGGCCGACCGGCGCCGCCGCCCGCGAGACCAACCAGGCGGGGGACGTGCCGATCGAGAAGATCGTCCTCACGGCCAAGTTCGACGCCTCCGATCGGATCGGCGAGGGAGCTGCGGTGGCCTCCACCTTCGGCGTCGGCCCAGAGCTCGCGGCGCTCGAGCTGATGGTCCGGCCGAGCGGCGAGGGCTCCCTGATGGGGATGGCGATCGACGCGATCGGCGATGCGATCGGCGGCCGCGGCGGACGCGATCCGAGCCAGCCGATCCCCCGCGAGCGCTACCCCCGGCTCCTCTTCATCTGGGGCCCGACCCGGGTCCTGCCGGTCTTCATCCATCAGATGAAGATCTCCGAGGTGCTCTACGACCGCCTGCTCAACCCGATCCAGGCCGACGTCGTCATCGGCCTGACGGTCATCGCCCCCGATCACTGCTCCGACGATCACATCGCCCACGGCGCCTACACCTACTCGCAGACCGCGAGGGAGACCCTGGCGACCGTCAACATTGCGAACACCGCGGCGAACATCGCCGAGATGATCACCTTCTGATCCCAAAACGACCGGAGAGACGTCGATGGCCTTTTCAAAGCACTCCCGCTACGCCGCTACGCCGACCGTCACGGTCGAGCTCGCCGACGGCAGGACGGTGACCGCGCTCCGGCTTCGGCGCCCGCCCGTGACCGCGGGGGAGCCCTACGCGATCCGCGACGGGGATCGCCTCGACCTCCTCGCCCAGCGACATCTCGGCGATCCGACCGGACACTGGCGGATCGCCGACGCCAACGCCGAGGTCGACGGCGCTGAGCTCTGCCGGACGATCGGCCGCGTGATCACCATCCCCGAGGACTGACCTCCCGCTCCCGCTAGCCCGCGCAGACGACGATGCCCATCGACTACCGAGTCTATTTCGACGGCCAGGCCGCCAGCTCTGCGGAGCTGCGGGCGATCGAGTCGATCGTCGTCGATCAGGAGATCGACGCGGCCTGGGAGGCTCGCCTGCGGATCGCGATCTGTGCCGACGAGCGCGGCAACTGGCGCGAGGGCGACCGCTACGCCGAGGACTTCGCCCGGGTCCGGGTCGAGCTGAGGATCACAGGCGGCCGCTATACGCCGCTGATCGACGGCCCCGTGGTGATCCGAGCCGCCGAGCTCTCCTCCGAGCCCGGCCAGAGCTCGCTCACCCTGACCGCCCGCGACGACAGCGTATTCCTCAACCGCCGCGCCGCGCCCGAGGTGTTCGAGCAAAACCGCGACTCCGCGATCGCCCAGGGGATCTTCGACAGCGTCACCCAGATAGGCGAGACCGAGGTCGAGAACACGCCGCCCGCGCAGGGCGATCGGCTACCGGCGAACGTCCAGCAGGGGACCGCGATCGAGGCGCTCCGGGCCCTCGCGCGACGGCACGGGATGCACGCCTACGTGCTCCCGGGCGCCCGCGCAGGCGAGTCGGTCGGCGTCTTCCGCAGGCCGCCGACCCGCCCTGGCGAGCTCCCCGAGATCATCAGCATGGGCCTGCGGCGCAACGTCGACAGGATCCAGGTCGAGGTCAACAGCACCCGACCGGCCGAGATCATCGCCGAGACCCTGAGCCTCGGCGACAAGGCGGTGATCCGCCGACGCTCGACCTCCCGTGACCTCGATCTGCTCGGCGAAGAGCCGGCGGTGCCCAGCGCTCAGCAGGGCGTCGACCGCCTGCCCCCAGGCCAGGCTGGGGCGACCGACGTCCAGAGCCAGGTCGACGGCGAGGCCCGGCGCAGATCCTACGCGGTCACCGTCACCGGAGAGACCCACGGATCGTGCTACGGCGGGATCCTCTCGCCGTACCAGGTCGTCCACCTCCGCGGCGCGACGTCTCGCCTGAGCGGCGACTACACGATCACCAAGGTCACCCACACCCTCGGCCGCTCAAAGTACAGCCAGGGCTTCTCCCTGCGCTCCAACAGCCGGGCGCCGGCGGACCGAGGACAGCGCCAGGGCCAGAGCCAAAGCCAGAACCAAGGCCAAAGCCAAGCCCCCCAGGGGGTCTTCTAGGTAGTGGTAGTGCTCGCACCCGCACCCGTACTCGTACTCGCAGAGGTCATGAACGACGATGCCGACGGAACTTGAGAGATTGGTGGTCGAGCTGGCGAGCCTGGTCCGCGACCGCTTTTTCGGCAAGTACCGAGGGATCGTCACCGACGTCGACGATCCCAACCGGCGGGGGTACATCCGCGCCCAGGTGCCCGAGATCTACAGCGACGCCGACTCTCCCTGGGCTATCCCCTCGGTCCCCTTCGCCGGGCGCAACCACGGCTTCATCACCCTCCCTGAGGTCGGCGACGGGGTCTGGGTCGAGCTTGAGGGCGGCGATCCTGCGCGGCCGATCTGGAGCGGCGCGTGGTGGGCCGACGATGAAATGCCCCAAGAGGCAGGCTCGAAGAAGCGGGCGATCATCACCTCCGCAGGTCATCGCCTGATCCTCGACGACGAGGCCGGCGAGATCCGCCTAGAGCACGGCGACGGCCCCAAGATCGTCCTCGGCCGCGACTCGATCACGCTCGAGGTCGGCGGCCAGACGATCGACCTCTCGAGCACCCGCGTCTCTATCAACAACGGCAACCTCGAGGTGACCTGATGTCGAGCCCACTCCTCCTCCAGAGCACTCTCGTTCTCTGCCCGCACGGGGGCGCGGCCCAGGCCGTGCCGAGCCAGTCGAGCACCCGCGCGCGGACCCAGGTGATGGTCGCCGGCGACACCCACGTGGTCGCCGGTTGCGCCTTCACCCTCCCCGGCCCCAAGCCCTCCCCCTGCGTGCGGATCGAGTGGTCCGCCGAGGCGGCGCAGGTGTCGGTCGGCGGCGCCCGGGTGCTCACCCACGCGAGCGTCGGCCGTTGCCTCAGCCCCGAGGGCGCCCCTCAAGGTACGGCGATCATCAGCGGTCCGCCGAGCCAGGCAGGGGCCCGATGAACGCGCGCAGCAGCGGCGGCTACCCGCGCACGCTCGCGTTCCCCTTCAGGATCGGCGACGAGGGCCGCCCGGTCTGCGCGGCGACCCTGGAGGAGCACGTCCGCGACGAGATCCTCCAGCTGATCCTGACCGCCGCGGGCGAGCGCGCCTTCGTCCCCGAGCTCGGGACCAACGTCCGCCGCCTGACCTTCGAGAACCTCGACCAGGCGACCCAGAGCCTGACCAAGGCGACGATCATGCAGGCGCTCCAGCGCTGGCTCGGCGAGCGGGTCGAGGTCGAGGAGCTCCAGGTCGCGATCGCCGAGAGCACGCTCTCTGTGGAGCTCCGCTACCGAGTCGTCGGCGCCGAGGACTCGCGGACCCTCCTCTTCCAGAGGGGAGGCGCCTAGATGGCCTCCCTCATCGACGTCGAGGCCCTCGAAGAGCGGGCCAACAACCTCGGCGCGCTCAACGGCATGCGGATGCTCCACGTCGCCCTGGAGCCCGAAGGCGCGCCGACCGAGGCCCGGCTCACCGTCCACTTCTTCAACGAGAACCTGCTCGCGGCGATCGTCGCCGACCCGGCCCCGGCCGACGTCTTGGCGCCGATCCACGGCGGTCAACGTCGGCGCGGCAACGCCGACGGCGGACCGGTCAAGGTGAGCTCGATCGCCGCGGGGCCCAGCGCTGACACGCTCGAGCTTCGGCTCGCCCCCCTCGGCGACTACTCGACCTACACTCTGGAGCTCGTCTTCGCCGGGATCGATCCGGTCTTCTCGAAGATCCCCTTCAAGTTCCGCCCCGCCTGCTTCAGCGGCGCCTGCAAGCCCACCCCTGCGCGGATCGCCCCGTCGCCGCCGCCGCAGATCGACTATCTCGCCCGCGACTACGACTCGCTGCGGCACACGCTCATCGCCGCCCTCAAGGCCCGCGTCCCCGGCTGGGAGCCGACCTCCGAGGCCGACCTCACCCTCACCCTGCTGGAGCTCCTCGCGGTCGCCGGCGACGAGCTCTCCGATCTCCAAGACCGGGTGATGAACGAGGCCTACCTCGCGACCGCGCGCCGCCGGGTCTCGCTCGCCCGCCACGCCCGCCTCGTCGACTACTTCCTCCAGGAGGGGCAGCAGGCGACCGGCGTTCTCGCGCTCACGGTCGACCCGAGCGTCAGCTCGGCGGTCGATCTGGCGGCGGGCTTTGTCGCCTGGGCCGGCGAAGAGCGGGCGCTCGCCCGCACGGAGTTCGTCAGCGTCGCCCCCGGCCGCCTCCACCGCGACCTCAACTCCATCGCCCTCTACACCTGGAGCGGAGCGCGGCCCGGCCTCGACGCGGGCAGCTGCGCCGCAGACCTCGCGGTCGCCGACGCCGGCGCGGCGGCCAACGTCGAGGGCCTCATCCGCGACGGTGATGTCCGCGAGCTGGTGATCGCCGCCCTCGCCGATCCCCGGACCGGCAACCGCGGCTCCGCCGACCCGCGCCACCGCCAGCGACTCCGCCTCCTCTCAGGGAGCGCAGGGGCCACCGCCGGCGTCGACCCGCTCACCGGGGCGAGCTACGTCCGCGTCCGCTGGCGCCGCGAAGACGCCCTCCTCCGCCCCTACTGCTTCCGCGCCCGAGGGGCCGACGGGATCACCCGCGACGACCTCGCGGGGTTTTGGGGGAACCTGCTCGCGATCTCCCAGGGGCCCATCGTCCACGCGTCCTACCACCCGCCAACGACGACGACCCCCGGCGTCCGCACCTACAGCCGCGGCGCCGACGGCCGGGCCTCGTGCGAGCTCGGCGAGGGGGAGCTGCTGCTCTACCGTCCGCTCGAGCTCGCGCCGGGCCTGCTCGCCTCGGACGTCCCGCCGGTCTCGACCCTCTCGGCGATGGTCTCCTCCGGCAGCGCTCTGGAGGCCTGGCACGAGGTGATCTCGCTCGTCGGCTCGAAGGGCCAAGACCCGGACTACGCGATCGAGACCGACGAGCGCGGGCGCTCCCGGGTGCGCTTCGGCGACGGCGTCAACGGCCGAGCCCTCGCCGACGACGCCGTCATCCACCTGCGCTTTCAGACAGGCTATGGCCCCGACGGAAATATCGGCGCCGACCGGCTGACCTCCTTCGACAGCGCCACAGCTCCGTCCCTGGCGGCGATCCGCAACCCCTTCGACCTCAGCGACGGGGCCGCCCCTGAGGACCCGCAAGAGGCGCTGCGCCGGATCCCAGAGGCTTTCCGCGCCCGCCAGCTCCGCGCCGTCACCCTCTGCGACTACGCCAAGGCGGCGATGGCCGTCGACGGCGTGGCGAAGGCCGCCGCTCGCTACACCTGGGCCGGCTCCTTCCGCTGCGTTCACCTGGCGATCGACCCCGTCGGCTCCGACACGCTGACGCCGACCCTGCGGGCGCGGGTCTCGGAGGCGCTGGCCCCCAGGCGCCTCCTCGGCGAGGAGCTGCGGATCTTCGGCCCCCGCTTTGTCGCCCTCGCGATCACCGTCACCGTCTGCGCTCGCCCCGAGGTCTGGGCCGCAGATCTCCGGGCGGCGCTCGAGGACGAGTTCACCAGCGGCCTGACCCTGGACGGCCGCCTCGGCTTCTTCCACCCCGACCGCTGGACCTTCGGTCAGGCCCTCCGCGCGAGCGAAGTGCTCGGCCGGATCCACGCCCTCCCCGGGGCCTCACAGGTCGTCACCCTGACGCTCCAGCGCCACGACGCGCCGACCCCCGGCGCCGTCGAAGAGGACGGCGAGGTCACGATCGCGGCCGACGAGATCATCCTGGTCGACGGCGATCCCGACCACCGCGAGCGCGGCTTCATCGACATCGACGTCCGCGGAGGTCGAGGATGACCACACCCAACACACCGCCCGATCCCTGCGCGCCGCCCCTGCGCTTCCCCGAGCCTGTCCTCAACCGGCCTGCGCTCCCGCAGATCCGCCGCCGCGTCGGCGACTACAACACCATCCGCGAGGCGTTGATCTACCGCCTGGACCGCGCCCCGGGCCTGGAGCGCTGGACCTACCGCGGCTGCGATGATCCAGGGATCGCGCTCCTCGAGGGCGCGGCTCTCGTCGGCGACATCCTCACCTTCTATCAGGAGCTCTACGCCAACGAGGCGTACCTGCGGACCGCGAAGTGGCGGGAGAACGTCAGCGCGCTGGTGCGCCTGACCGGCTACCGGCTGCGACCGGGGCTCGGCGGCGTCGCGACCCTCGCCCTCGAGCTCGACTCCGAGGCGCCCGTCACAGCCCCCGCCGGCCACAGCTTTGTCGCCGAGATCGACGGTGTCGAAGACCCGGTCCGCCTCGAGGCGCTCGCCGACACCCTCCTTATTCCGGGGCTCTCCACGATCACCCTCTGCGCGCCCCAGGACCCGCGAAAGCTCGCCCAGGGGACCCGCGAGCTGAGGCTCGTGGCGAGCCGCGAAGGCGAGGCGCTACCGAAGCTCGACAAGGGCGACCGTCTCCTCCTCGCCGCGGCTGATGATGATGACGACTCATCGCTGAGCTGCGCCCAGATCGTCCTCGTCGAGGCGGCGCGGAGCCTCCACGGCGGGCTCGTCGTCACCCTCCAGGGAGGGCTCGTCCTCCGCGCGCCGACGGGCGAGGTGCGGGCCTTCAAGCTCGGCCGGAGCCACCGCCACTTCGGCGGCAACGCGCCGCTCTACGAGACCATCCCCGACGCCTCCTCGCCGACCGGGATCCGCCAGGCGACGATCCACTACCGCCGCTCGCTGACGACGACCACCTCCGCGAGCTTCCTCGATCCCTCCCTCGGCGCCCGCGAGCTCCCCCTCGCCGCGCCGACGGACGACCTCGGGGTCGGCACCACCGTGATCTGCGAGTGGACCTCCAACCGCGGCCGCCTCGGCCGGAGCGCGACGGTCACGGCCACCCAAGCCGCCAGCCTCCGCTGGGGCGCCCTGACCGGAGCGTCGACGCTGCTCACCCTCGACAGGCCCCTCGTCGGCGAGCCCCTCACCCCGGGCGCGGCTCTGCCCAACACGCTCGGCACGCTCGGCACGCCGGACACGCCGGACACGCTCGGCACGCTCGGCACGCCGGACGCGATCGAGCTCATCGGCGCCTCAGAGGCCGAGCTCGGCGGCGGCGGGATGCAGCGGCAGAGCCTCGAGCTCCTCGGCGAGTCGACCCTCACCCTCACCCGCGCCCGCGACCGCGACCTCTCGATCATCGGCGGGCTCGCCGACGTCCGCTCCATGGCGATCCACACCACGGAGGGCCCGGCGATGACGGCCAAGGCTCGGCCGATCGATCGCAGCGGCTCTGGCAACGTGCTCGCCTTCTACGGCGCGGCCAAGCACGCTCGCGCCCTCGTCGGCCGACAGATCGCCTTTACGGCGCCCGCCGCCGACACACCGACGATAGCTCGGGTCAAGAGCGCGACCGTGATCACCGACCCGCAAAAGAGCGCCCTGGGCGAGGACGGCACCCTCCGGGCGCTCCACCTCCTCACCCTCGACGTCAACGTCGCCTACGCCGACTTTTCCAGCGAGCCTGCGACCGGCGAGCCGCTCACCGTCTACGGCAACCTCGTCGAGGTCGACCAAGGCAAGAGCGAGGCCGAGCTCGTTCTCGGCAGCGGTGACGGGCGCCGGACCTTTCAGAGCTTCCGGATCCCGAAGGCGCCCCTCACCTACCACCGCGACGCCGCCAGCACCCCGCCTGAGGTCCCCGAGCTCACCGTCTACGTCCAAGGGAGAGAGTGGACCCGGGTCGACGCCCTCTTCGGCCGCGGCGAGACCGACGAGGTCTACACCGTCCGCGAGGACGACGAGGGCCGCTCCTATGTTCTCTTCGGCGACGGCAAGACCGGCGCCCGCCTGCCCTCGGGCGTCGACAACGTCAGCGCCCTCTACCGCAGCGGTTCGGGGGCCTACGGCCCGAAGAAGATCGGGACCTCGCTCCAAGCTCGGCCGAAGGGCACCGTCCGGATAAAGAAGGCCCACCTCCTCGGAGAGGTCTCCGGCGGCGCCTCCCCGGAGACGGCCCAGGGCGCCCGCGAGGCCGCTCCAGGCAAGGTCCAGACCCTCGGCCGCCTGGTCTCCATCGCCGACTTTGAGGCCGAAGCGCGCTCGCTCAGCGGCGTCCTTCGGGCCCGCGCGCGCTGGGAGCTCGACGATCATATGCCGGCGATCGTCGTCACCCTGCTGATGGAGTGCGGCCGCGAGGGCGAGCTTTCCTCCCTGGGGGCGAGCCTCCGCCTCGCCGGTCGCAGCCGCGGCCCCGACCGCGCGCCTGTGGTCGTCCGCCCGGGGATCTTCGAGCACGTCCACCTAGTCCTCCGCTACGGGCTCGCGCCCGGTCACCGCGAGAAGATCGTCCGACCGGCGATCGCGGCCGCCCTGGGCCTCCTAGAGGCCGACAAGAGCGCCGGCGAGGGCCTCTTTTCAGAGACCCAGCGCGACTTCGGCGAGGCCGAACGGGCGACCCGGATCGAGGGCGAGGTCCAGCGAGTCCAGGGCGTCGCCTGGTGCAGGGTCGCGGCGCTGCAGAGCCTCGGCGAGGGCGACCTCGACGATCTAGAGGCCCCCTCCGGGGCGACCCGCGCGGAGGTGCTGCGTCCCCTCTCCTCCGCCCACATCTTCCGTCTCAACGCAGGACCGAAGGGCGACCTCGTCACCCTCGTCTGCGCCGGCACCGAAGGGAGCGCGGACTGTGAGTAGCGACCCGCAGAGCAAGGGCGTCGACCTCTACGGCCGTCTCCCCGAGATCCATCGCAGCCGCGACGCAGAGCAGGCCGACAACGCCCCGCTCGCCGCCTTCCTCGGGGTGATCGAGGGGGTCTTTGGCGACCTCCGCGGCGACATCGAGGGGCTCTACGACGATCTCTTCGTCGACACCTGCGCCCCCTGGGTGCTCCCCTACATCGCCGATCTGCTCGGCACCTCTCACCTCTCCGGGGATCCCTGGACGGTGCGGGCGGACCTCGCCGACACCATCGCCCTGCGCCGGCGCAAGGGCACGCTCGGGGCTGTCGAGCGCCTGGTCTACGATCTCAGCGGCTACGGCGTACACGCGGTCGAGCTGCGCGAGCGCCTGGTCTGGGCCCAGCACCTAAACCACCTCCGCCTCGATCCTGCGGACAGCTCTGGGGACAGCTCTGGGGTGCTCCGCGGCGGCACCGTGCCCCTCCGCGACCCGGCGACCCTCTCCCTCCTCGGCACCCCCTTCGACAGCTTCGCCCGCGTGCCCGACCTCAGGCGCACAGACCCGGGGGCGCTCCGCCACAACCTCCCCAACCTCGCGATCTTCCTCTGGCGCCTCCAGACCTTCACGACCCCGCTGACCCGACCTGTGCATCGGGGCACGAGCGACCTCGGCAGCGCCAGCGCCGGCGCCCGCTTTGTCCTCCGCTTCGACATCGATCCGCTCGGCCGTCCCCTCCGCCTCTTCGGCCGCCGACGTGAGGTCGAGGGTGACTTCGCCGGCGACGGGGTCACCGAAGCCGACGCGACCCCGGGGCCTATCCTCCGCGCCCGCCTGACCTCTGGCTCGAGCGCCGGAGCTCCGACCGCCTACGTCGCGCTCGCCACCTACGACGCCAGCGGGCCAGCCCCTGCCGGCGTCGTCCTCGGCGACCGCGCGCTCACGCTCCACCTGCCGCAGGCGACCTTCAGCCCCCTCGATCCGTCGGACTACACCTTCCTCGGCGCCAACCTCTGCGCCTGGGAGGACGGCCTGCCGCGAGCGCTCGCCGACCGCGAGATCGCGATCGACCCTGCGATCGGTCGCCTCGCTATCGGCCTCGACTCGAGCGCCGCCGCCCTGGCCTTGGAAGAAGCGCTCCTCTGCTCGGCGACCCACGGGGCGCTCGGACCTCTCGGCGCCCAACCGCTCACCCGCGACAACGCCTGGAGCGGCGCTCCGCTGCCGCCGCCGATCCGCGTCGGAGCTGGCCATGAGGACATCCACGACGCCCTCGCGAACCTCGGCAGCGCCGGCGGAGCGCGGGTCATCGAGCTCACGGAGAGCGCGATCTTCGACCTCGATCTCTCGACCGTCGTCGGCACGCTCGACGAGGACGGCGGGCCCAACCTGACGCTCACCCACTCTCTCGTGATCCGAGCGGCCGACGGAGAGAGGCCGATCCTCCGCCTCGCCCAGCCGCTGCGCGCACGACCGGCCGCTCTCCTCGCTATCGACCCCTCCGGACAAGGGCTCCTCGACGACGCCAACGCGGCGATCACAGTCCGGCTAGAGGGGCTCCTCGTCACCCGCGGCCCCGCCTTTCCTGCAGGCGCAGCGCTGATCGAGCGGGCTGCCGTCGGCGCTCTGGAGCTCGTCGACGCGACCTTGGACCCCGGCGGCTATTCCCTCCTGAGCGGCGCACGGGCGCCGATCGAGCCGGCGCTGCGCCTCCGCGAGCCCTACGGCTTCGCCGAGGGAGACGACGAGCGGGCCTTCGCCGAGACCCCCGAGATTAACCTGCGGCGATCGATCTCAGGCCCCCTCCTCGTCGACGCCGGCTACCGCCTGCGCCTCAAGGATTCGATCGTCGACGGTGGCTCCGGCGTCGACGAAGAGCCGAGCGCCGCGACCTTCGCGATCGCCAGCGCGACCCCGACGGCGAGCGGCGAGCCCGACTACGCCGCGCCGACCTCGATCGATCGGGCGACGATCTTCGGCTGCGCTCGCCTGGAGTCCCTCCACGGCAGCGGGGCGATCTTCGCCCAGCGCCTCGAAGTCCACGATCATCAGCGCGGCTGCCTCCGCCTGAGCTACGTCGCCGGCCTCGACGATGTTCTCCCGCCCAACCTCGGCTGCGTCGCCGGTGTCACCGCCGACCTCGCCTTCACGAGCGAGCGCTTCGGCGATCCCGGCTACGCTCAGCTCGCCTCTCGCTCCGACCGACGCGTCCGCACCCGCGGCCCCGACGACGATGCGATGGGCGCCTTCGGCTTCCTCCTGCCGGCCCACGCCTGGCAAAACCTAGAGCACCGCCTCCGCGAGACCATGCCGGTCGGCGTGCGGCCGCTCCTGATCCCCGTCACTTGAGGTGAAATGATGTACGGCGACTTCTCCCGCTGGAGCTTCGACCCCCGGACCAACTACTCGGGGATCCTTCACCAGCAAGGCCGCGTTCTCCTGGACGCGGACACCAACGACCAGACCCTGCTCCAGCTCCGGTGGCAGGAGCGAGCCGCCCGTGACGCCTTCGGCGGGCTCGTTCTCGCCGTCCCCGAGGGCGAGCGCGACGCCTTTCGGGTGACCGAGGTGAGCGTCGACGGCGACGACCTCAGGGTCTCGCTCCTCCCCGGGCGCGCCTGGGCGGACGGTCGGCTCGTCCACCTCCGCGGCGACCCGCCCGAGCTCGGCGCGGCCCTCTCTCGGCTCGCGAAGCCTCTCCAGCCGCCGATCACCGGCGCCGACCAGGTGCTCCTCCTCGAGGTCTGGCGCGACGCTGTGAACGGCTTTCAGGCCCCGCGGGAGCTGATCGAGCCCGCCCTCGGCGGCCCCGACACGACCGAGCGCGTCGCCACCTTCTTCCGCCTCCGGGCCGTCGCCGCCGCCCCGAGGGAGACCTGCGAAGAGGTCGCCCAGCGGGTCCAGGACGACCTCCGGGCGCCGACCCGCGGTCGCCTCACGGCCACGCTCGCGCCCACCTCGGTGACCACGGGCGATTGCCCCGTCGTCGAGCACGGCGGCTTTTCGGGGCTCGAGCACAACCTCTTCCTCGTCGAGATCGCCCAGGTCGACGAGGCGACGACGCCGACGAGCGCCGGCCCCTACTTCAAGTGGAGCTCGACAGGCGGCGGCCTGGTCGGTCGCGGCCAGCTCAACGCCAGCGGTCACTTTGAGCTCCGCGGCGGCCGCGAGGCGATCCTCCGCGCCGGCCTCACCGAGGTCTACGTCGAGCTCTTGGAGCCGCGACCCTTGCGCTCAGGCGCGGCGATCAGCGACCGCGACGCTGCCCTGGCCGAGCGCTGGGAGGTGGTCTACGGGGCCAGGGCGACCCTCACGAGCGATGGATCGCTGATCTTCTCTCAGGACATCTTCGGCGCGCCGCCGGTCGCTGGTGCCCCCCGGGCCTGCCGGATCTGGCACGGGCTGCGGCCGATCAGCGAATTCCCGACCGGCCTCCCCACCCCCAACGGGCTCCGCGACGGGATCCGCCTCGAGTTCGACCCGAGCCTGACCTACGTCCCCGGCGATCGCTGGTCGTTCTCGGTCCGCGCAGGCGACCTCGCCAACCCGCCGGTTCTCCTCGACGACGCCAGCCCGAGCGAGATCGAGCGGGTCCGGGTCCCCCTCGCGCGGATCCAATGGGAGGGCGAGCGCGCCCGGATCGACGACTGTCGCCGGGTCTTCCAGCCCCTCACCCGCCAGCGGACCTGCTGCCAGATCCGCGTCGGCGACGGCGTCCACAGCCACGGCGACTTCACCTCGATCAAGGAGGCGCTCGCCCACATGCCGCGCGAGGGCGGCGACATCTGCGTCCTCCCCGGGGTCTACAACGAGAGCGTCCTGATCCAAGGTCAGCGCAACCTGACGATCCGCGGCTGCGGCCTCCACTCGCGGATCGCCGGCGACAGGCGGGCGCCGGTCTTCACGATCCGCGACTGCCTCGCGGTGACGATCCGCGATCTCAACCTCCTCGCCGGACCGGGACAGCAGGGCATCCTCCTGCACGAGGGCGTCCGCTGCCGGATCCTCGGCAACCAGATCGCCGCGCAGGGAGCCCCGGCGATCGACGCAGAGGCGATGACCCAGCTCGAGATCGCCGACAATACGATCAACATCCGCGACGTCGCGACGACCGACCCCGCGGTGGTCGTCGAGGCGCTCGGCGCCCGGGTCGTCGACAATACGATCACCGTCGCGGTCAAGAGTCAGGAGCGACCGCCGGTCTCGCCCTCGCTCTCGCACAACATCGCGCGGCCGACCCTGCAGACCGCGGCCCTCGGCGGGCTCTGGCTCCGCGGCGGATCTCGAGATCTCGAGGTCATCGGCAACACGATCAGCGGCGGACGCGGCCACGGGATCGTCCTCGGCCATCTCGAGCGGATCACAGACCAGGGGATCATCTCCGCCACCCGCCTGCCCCTCGAGGAGATCAGCGGCAGCGACAACCCCTGCCCGCCCGGCGTCCTCTGGATCCCGCCGCCAAACCCCGACGATCACACCTTCACGATCGCCGGCCCGCCGCTCCAACGGATCACGATCGCCGGCAACACGATCACCGGCATGGGTTTCTCTGGGATCTCGGTCCCCGGCTTCCTGCCGACGATCCAGCAGGGTCTCATCAGCGTCGAGGGCCTCGAGATCGCCGGCAACAGGATCGAGCGCTGCCTCCAGCGACCGCTCGCGACCACCCGGGCGGAGATGCTCACGCGGATGGGCTACGGCGGGATCATCCTCGCCGACGCCGAGGACCTGCGGATCACCGGCAACCGGATCATAGACAACGGCGTCCGCCACATCGAGGCGATCTGCGGGATCTACGTTCTCCACGTCGAGAGCGCCGAGATAAGCCACAACTTCATCGTCAACAACGGGCCGCGGACCGCCGACGCGGGCGCGCTCCAGCCCGGCGCGCGTGGGGGGATCTTCGTCGCCCTGGCGACCTCGCCGGTGATCGACATCGACGTCACCCCCGGCGCCGCCCCGGCGACCTGGGTCGGCGTCAACCTCGAGCGTCGCGGGCTCCCGGCGATCCGGGTCTGCGACAACACCGTCGTCGCCCCGGTCGGCAGGTCGTTGACGATCAATTGCCTCGGCCCCGCCCTGGTCACCGACAACAACCTCTCGACCCTGGGCGTCGCCCCGGGCAACGGCCTCGTCTTCGCCGCGGTGCAGATCCTCGCGCTCGGCCTCTCGCCGGAGCTCCTCACCGCGAAGGCCTCCTTCGCCGACCTCCGGACCGGGAGCATGGTGTCGCGCGGCGCTGCCCCGCAGGCGCCGCTCGTTCTCCTCGGACGCCAGCCCGCGGTAGCGACGGAGGCGGCGATGATCGACGCGAGCGCCCCCCCGGTCTCCCTCGCGGTCGCCAAGCCGCCGCCCCTCCTCCAGCTGATCCCGACCGGCGACGTCCTCTTCGCCGACAATCAGGTCCTCCTCGACCTCCGCGACGGCGCGCGGGAGCTCGCGCTCTCGGCGATCGGCATCTTCTCGCTCGACGACGTCGGCTTCCAGGGCAACCAGTCGAGCTGCGCCCTCCTCGGCGACGTCATCTGGGTCCACGCGATGGTCGTCGGCATGTCGGTCCGCGTCTGCCAAAACCGGCTCAAGGAGCCCCTCCCGAGCGCCTTCCTCTCCGCGGTCACGTTCGGGCTCGCCAACACAACGACGCTCAATCAGAGCACCCACTGCCTGCTCATCCGCGGCCCGGTGAAGATCGATACTGGCAACATCGAGGCTATCGAGGCCGTCTCGCCGGGGAGCTGCAAGCGGCTCTCGCCGGTCCTCTCCCTCCTCCGCTGAGCCCCGCACGACGAGGTACACGCCATGGCTGACCAACGCACCATCACCATCCACCCCGACAAGGTGAGCGAAGTTTTAGAGGCGACGTTCCCCGCCGCCGACGCCCAGCGCGATAGCTCGGTGAGGCTCCTCGCGGAGCTCCGCGAGGCCAAGGCGACCGTCTTCACCCGTGAGGTCGAACGCCTGCGCAAGACACACCCCGCCGACCACCCGCAGGTTCTCCGAGCTGCGGCCCGGGCCGCCTCCTCGCGGCGCTTCGCCGCCGACCTGCGGATGGAGGCGACACGCTCGAAGCGGCCGCGCCCGAGCCCGGTCGACGACGCCTGGATCCTCTGCGGGCACCTCTGGACCGCCGCCCGCGAGCCTGTCCCAGGGGCGACGATCTCCCTCCATCGCCGCGCCGACGGTCGCGATGAGCCGGTCGAGGCGACCACCACCGCGAAGGACGGCTACTTCCTCCTCAAGGTCCCCGTGACCGCGCCGACCGACGAAGCGGAGCGGCTCGCCCCCGTGGTCAGCGACCTCCGCCGCGAGCCTACCGGCGAGGAGAACGACGAGGTCGCTCGACTCCGCGCAGAGCTCCGCGAGCTCGACGCCCGCGGCCGCGGCGGTCGTCTCCGCGAGCCCGAGCGTGTAGCCCTGGTCGAGGGCCTCGAGCGCTTCGCCATCCTCCGACGGATCGAGATCCCCGCCGCCGCCAGCGAGCTGGGCGCGCTGAGCCGACGGATCGCAGCGCTCGAGCCTCGGGCCGCCGAGAACCTCCTCAACCCGGCGGAGAACGCCGAGCTAGGCCGCCTCCGCGAGCGCCTCATGATCGTCAACACCGCCGTCACCGCCTCGCTCTATCTCCGGGCGCTCGATCGCGACGGAGAGGTGCTCTTCTCGAGCGAGACGCCTCTCCCCGCTCGCTTGGGCGCGGTCACCTACCGCGACGTCGAGGTCGCGTAGCGTGGTGGAGGGCCTGGTCGACCTGGCCATCCGCACAGGTCTTCCATTGGCGCGCCACGGCGCTCGCGCGGGTCGCCCCTAGCTCGGGTTTTGACGGCGAAGCGCTCCGGCCCGGGCTCCCCCTCCATGTCCGTAAGTCGTCGTCGAACGCAGTTCTGGGTCGACTTTCGTCCCCGCAAGGGCGGCGCTCGCCGGTGACGAACTCTCAAGGACGTCCTGGTCCAATGCAGCTCTGAGGTGGGAGGTGACACTCATCCCCACAGGTCCGCGCTCGCCGATCGGCGCTTCACTCGCTCTGCGACGGCAACCTCAGGCACGAAAGTTTGGGGGCGGGGCGGAGGCGGAGGCGAAGGCCGGGCGAGGGGGGACACCACTCACTCAAACAGGGCGGAGCGCGCGTCGACCCCTAGAGGGGTCGATGCGCGTCCTAGACTCATTCGCGGTGCCCCCCCTCGCCCGTCCCCCGTAGCTCTTCCTCCTACGGAAGGTGAGCTGAGGACGAGGGCTGCGCCGCTTCTCCACCGGGTCACGCCTCCCCAGAAAATTCAGATCCAAGGCAGTTCTCGGGGCGATCTCAGATCGATCAGACAGATGTAAAGGGGCTCTACTTGGGAGCCGGGGTGATCGGTCTTGGGCATCTTCTCTGGTGCCCCGAGCACCCGACAGCCCTTCAGACATTCCGCTCGGTTCTGAGCTAGGCGACACCTGACGGCGCTTCTCGCCGCTTCTCGCCGCTTCTCGCCGCCTCTCGCCGCTTCTCGGCATATCGGGAGTTCGAGAGAGGAGCTGGCCTTGGACCCCCGTGGGGCGGCTCTCGACCTCGGCGTCCCGCGGAGGCGGGGCTGCTGATGCAGATCGGTAAGCGCTCGCCCATCTGCACGCAACGAGCCGAGCCGACATCGTCAGCGCAGTGGCCGGCCCGCTCCGAGCGGAGACGCTCAGCGGGTCGACCGGAGAGCGCGATCGACCGGAGCAGCTCCAGGGTCTGCTCGAACTCGACGACCATGACCAAGGCCGACGACACGACGATGGCAAGAGCGTCGCGTCGGTTGTGAGAGAGTCGGCCGATCTGGCGCCGACGCGCCGACACGCCCGCGCGCGGTGGCACCGTGGCGCTGTGGCGTCGACGCGCGGCAACCGGCCGGTGGAGTAGCGAAGGCGTGGTTGTTGCCGTAGAGTCCCGGCCGTGGACCTCGCAGATCGCATGAAACTCTACGAGCGCATGGAGGCTGGTCGGCGGTTGCTGCCCAAGCTGCCCATCTGTGTGCGCATCGACGGCCGGACCTTTGGAACCTACACCAAGCCGCTCCGACGCCCCTTTGACGAGCGCCTCTCCGCCCTGATGATCGAGGTCACCCGGCGCCTCACCCAGGAGAGCGGCGCCCTGATCGGCTACACCCAGAGCGACGAGATCACCTTGGTGCTCTACTCCGATCGCCTCGAGCGCGAGGTGTTCTTCAATGGCAAGGTCCAAAAGCTGTGCTCGGTGCTGGCCAGCATGACCACGGCCATCTTTCACGCGCTCAACGATATCGAGGAGCTGCAAGATCGAGCGTTGGCGACCTTCGACGCCCGGGTCTGGAACACTCCGGATCTCGAAGAGGCGGCCAATGTGCTGCTGTGGCGTGAGCTGGACGCGATCCGCAACAGCATCGAGGCTGCGGCCCGGGCCCACTTCAGCCACAAGCAGTGCTTCAAGAAGAACACCGATGAGCTCCGCAAGATGCTGCTCGGCAAGGGCGTGGACTGGGAAGACTACCCAGAGTTCTTCAAGCGCGGCTCCTATGTCCTCCAGCGCAAGATCGAGCGCTCGCTGACCGAGGAGGAGCGTGAGCGGATCCCCGAGGCCCACCGCCCAGCCGTCGGCGCAGCGTTCGAGCGGACCTGCTGGGATGTCGTCGAGCTGCCTCGGCTTCGCTTGCTCAAGAACAGAGCCCAAGCGTTGTTCGAGGGAGCCGAGCCCGTGCTCGACCGGGACGCCCAACCAACGTAGGCGTCGCGAGCGCGGGCGCCCCGCCAGCTTCGAGAACGGAGGCTATTGAGCGACCAGGGCATCACAATCCCTCCTGCGCCGAGAATTGCAGCAACTTCTGCAGGCCTCTCGCACCGCCGCCCCGAGGTCATCACAAGCGATGCTCACAGCAGGGCAACCCGCCACTGCTCTCCTCAGCGCGGATACCTTGGTCGCAACCTCTCCGCCCGGCGCTGGCGCAGGCGATCCACATGGGCGTCCACCAAGCTCATGCACGGGCCCTCCATCCAATGATGGGCAGAGATTGCGCGGGCCAGCGAGGCCCGTCAGTGCGATGCTCCGGGTCGGTCGATCGCTCATTCGAGACCCGCGAGGGCCGAGCCAGGAGATATGCAATGGGACACAAAGAATCCGATCTAGGAACGCTCGCTGTCAGCGGTGTAGGACGCGTGCTGGTCAAGCCCGACACCGCCCAAGTCCGCCTCGCGGTGGTCACCGAGGCGAAGAGCGCAGCCGAAGCCGTCAACGCCAACGCGATCTCGGCGCAGGCGATCATCGACGCGATCCACGCCCTCGGCATCGAGGACGGTTCGCTCCAGACCAAGGGCCTGAGCGTCGGCCCCATCTATAGCTACAACGAGGCGACCCGGCAAAACGAGATCGTCGGCTATCGAGCGGAGAATGCGCTCTCCGTATCGGCCGCGATCGAGCTCGCGGGACCGATCTACGACGCGGGGATCGGCGCTGGCGCCAACCAAAGCAGCGGTATCACCTTCTCAATCGGCGACGAGCGGCCCTACCGAAAGGCTGCGCTCGAAGCAGCCGTCACCGCCGCGAAGTCCGACGCCGAGATCGTCGCGGCGAGCCTCGGCGTCAAGCTCCGCGGACCCGCCACCGTCGAGGTCGACAGCGGCGGCGGACCGGTCGTGAAGATGCTCGAGGTCAACCGCGCTGCGACGGCGACCCCCGTCGAGGCGGGCGAGCTAGCGGTCACCGCGAGGGTGAACATCTCCTACCGACACCACTTCGCCTAGCACAGCGGGGACCCAGGTTGCCCTGGGTCCCCCGCCAACCGCTAGGGCGAGCGGCAGAGGCGACGACGCCGGTGACGGTCCGGTCCCAGATGCGGCCTCCGACCGTAATCGCGCGCTTGCGGCACGACCCGACGCGTAGTTCGACGACGTTCTCGGAGATCACTTCGGGATCAAGCAGAGCGGAATCTTCTCCGTCGTATTGTTGTCCTCAATACACTCATTCAGCCCCCCCTTCATCATCCCATCATCGTCGACGCTCGCGGAGACCAGCCCGTTTTGGACCTCGACGTCTGAGCTCAAGCAGACCTGCTCGGCCGCACCTGCGACGATCGGCGCCTTGGTCTCCACGGTGCCGAGAAGGCCGAGGGTCTCCTCGTAGAACGAGACCTTCACCCCCGCGCCGACGCCCAGGCAGCCCTGGTTGGCCACCCAGACGCAAACCTCGACCTTGGGGCAGCTCTCAAACTCCGCGTCGAGGTCGAAGAGCGTGAGGTCCGGGGCGCAGAAGTCAGCGCTCCCCTGGGCGTTGCGACGATAGGAGTTGTAGGGCTTGTCCATCGGGGTGAGCCAGTTCGCAGGCTCCTCCGCCGGGACCTCGCCCGTCAGGCCCACATTCGTCACGTGGTACGTATGCTGATTCCAAATCGGCCGGGTCGCGACCCAGTTGTCGAGGGTATCCCCCCAGACTTCGAGACCGGCGTCGTAGGACAGATAGGAGTCATTGTTGGTCGAGAAGACGATCTCGGCCTTGAAGTCGCCGTCGACGTCGGCGATGACTGGGTACTCGGTCCGAGTCCGCGAGGAGTTGCGATCCTTGAGGAGGATCTCGGCGTCGGTCATGATGCCGTCACAGGCGGGGCCGGGCGGGTCGAGCTGACAGTCGGGCTCGACGCCGGGGTAGATCCGCAGATAGACCTCGTCATTGTAGACGACCTCGTTGCGGCCGTCGCCGTCGAAGTCGAAGACAGAGGAGCCGGTGACCTGCGAGGAGCCGTCCTGGGTGGTCGCTCGCCACAGCTCGGAGAGAGTGTTGGTCTGACCGTCGAACTTGAGAACGACGTAGCGGGTGGAGCCAGCCGCGGCGATGTCGGGGATCCCGTCACCGTCGAAGTCGGCGATGTTGGGCGGACCGCCGCGTCCGCCCCCAGGGAGGGAGAACTGAGCGAGGGTTCCGCCGTTTTGCCCGCTGAGGACGTAGATCTTGCCAGAGGCGACGAGGACGACCTCCGGGAACTTGTCGTTGTCGAGGTCAGCGACGCCACAGAAACCGTCGGCGACCTGGGAGTTCCAGAAGACCTGGCCGGCGAAGTCGCCTTGGGCGACTGTGCCAGTGAAGGTGTAGGCCGTCTTGCCGCCGATGAGTTCGGGACGACCATCGCCGTCGAGATCGGCGATGCAGGAGATCGGCCCCTGGCCGTTGCGACCGATCCCGTTCTTGCCCTCGTAGAGGAGCTTTCCGGAGGAGTCGTAGACAGCGGCGCCGAAGACGATCTCTGGGTCCCCTTCGTTGTCGAAGTTCGCGACCGAGATCGAGCCGCTGCTGCGGGCGCCGGCGAAGGGGTCGGACTTCCACAGCGGCGTGCCGTCGCTGTCGATCGCGATCAAATACTTGCCCTCGCCGCAGGCGATGACCTCCGCCTGACCGTCGCTGTCGATGTCGGCGACGGCGATGTTGGAGGTCGAGTCCGACTCGTAGGCGGGATCGGTGACGGTCCAGACCTTCTCGCCAGTGTCGCCGCGGAGCGCCCGAATCACCCCATTCGAGGTGATCGCCGTGCCAGCATAGGAATTAAAGATGATCTCTGGAATACAGTCATTGTCGAGATCGGCGACGACCGGGATCGACGAGACCTGATAATGGTTCGGCTTGTCGTCCCCGGCGGGCTCGAGGTGCGGCCAGGTCACGGCACACTTGCCGTTCATGCAGACCTCGGCGGTCTGGCACTTGCTGTCGTCGTTGCAGTTGACGCTCTTGCGCTTCCCCCAGGTGAACTGCGGCTTGGCCTCGAAGACGCCGACGTCTGGGATGTACTGACAGCCCTCGTCGGCGCTGCTCGGGACGCAGAGGCCGAGGTTGGGATCGCAGATAAACCCGTCATCACACTCCGACTCCTGCTGCTGGGTCGCGCAGGAGATCTGACCGCAAGCGGGCCCAGGATCGACGCAGGCCTCGAGGTAGCAGAGCTGGCCGTCACCGCAGCACTCCTGCTGCGGTCCGCAAGGCGGGTCTCCGCCGCAATCCTTGATGCATTGCAGCTCGTCGCAGATCTGGTCGGCGGTGCAGCAGTCATCGCCGCAGGGAGTGCAGGCTCCGGTGTCGCTCTCCGACGAGGAGGTGTCCGTGTCCGTGTCCGTGTCCGTGCCGGTGGTCGACGTGCCGGCGGTCGTGCTGGCGGTCGTCCCCATCGTCGCCGAGGCCGACATGCCTCCGGACATGGTCTCTGTGCCGCTCGCGGTGTCGCTCCCGGACTCGGTCGCCGTCGCCGTCGCCGTCGCCGTCTCCGTACCGACGCTGCCGACCGAGCTGCTCGCGCTCTCCGTACCGGTCGCGCCGTCATCTCCGTTGCACCCGGTCATCCCGAGCACCGTCAGCGCGCCAATCCCCCAAAGCCAATTCTGTTTCGCCATCCACGTATCTCCCAATCCAGACATCGTGAGGTTAACACTGGTGCGCTCAGAGCCTTGAGCCCGATGTCACCGGGCCCACGGGCCGCTGCAGCGCAAGTATGTGCCGCGTCGGCCGAGCGAGGAGGACCGCTCAGCGCTGCGACTCACATCCGAGCGGAGCGAAAAGAAGCCCAAGACGTCCTCCCGCAGCCCAGAAATAGAACGACCGTCGACCCGCGGCGCAGGACTCGTCCTTGATACCCTCCAAAGCCCGTGCGAGGACCCACCGCCCCCGACCTCTCTGACACACCCCTCGAGGACCCGAGAGGCCGTGACGAGGGTCGGCCAGGCCGAGGCGCCCGTGGTCGCAGCCACGCCCCGACGGCGCTCGTGCACCAGCGCGCTGGTGCACAAGCCAGCGCTCGACGGGGACGCGAGCAGGTGAAGATCTCCGCAGAGTTCGGCCGCGCCCTCCTCTCGGCGGGAGCGCTCTTGCTCATCGTCTTCACCCCCCAGCGCGCCGCGGCCGACGAGCCTCAATGTGCCGGCGACCGACGAGAGCAGACGAGCTGCGAAGCGCACACGCAGAGCCGTCGGCCAGGCCCCGACCGCTGCGTCTACGGCGGCGACCACAAGCCCCACACGCGCAACCTCCTCGGCTCCAAGGCTCTCTTCGTCACCGCCCTGGGGACCACCGGCGCCGAGGGGGACGCCCACGGACACGGCGCCGAAGGACCGGTGACGAACTTCGGCGTCAGCATCTTCTATGAGCGCGAGCTCGTCCCGAAGTGGCTCGAGGTGGAGCTCAACGTCGGCCTGATCGACGGAGCCGCAGGGATGCAGATACCGATCGATATCCTCCTCAAAAAGCCCTTTCATCTCAGTCGGAGGCTGACCCCCTACATCGGGCTTGGACCGTCGATTGAGCTCTTTGCGCGCGGGGATCGTCCACCGCTGCCCGGCGTCACCGGAGGGATCGGCGTCTACCTCTGGCTCTCGCGGGACTTCGGCCTCGACCTCGAGATCGACTACACCGCCCATTTCCTCTCGCCTGGCCTCGAGCATGTGAACACGCTCGGCCTCGGGCCCGTGCTCCACTTCTGAGCCGCGCTCTCCGGAGCGCTAGCCCACGCGCCAGCCGCTCGGGGAGCGCCACGCAGATCCCCGACCGACCGGGCGCGGATGCGATGTCATCCGCCGCTCGACAGGCCGAGGCAGGACCTCATCGCGGACCTCCTGAGCGGGACGGACGCACGCCCTACCGCGTATGCGACCTTCTCCTGCGCTCGGCACCATGCCCCGGAAAAGAAGGAAGCTCCGCGGCGAGGCTTCGGAGGGCAACAGGAGCCGGCGAGCGCTGACACGCTGACACGCTGACACGCTGACACGCTGGCGGACCCATGCCTGTGCCGGACGAGCGCCCGCCCCGGCTCGGCCAAGACCCGCTAGCGGCGACGCCGGAGCAGAAGAAAGCCGACGACCAGGCCGAGGCCGAGGAGCACGAGGCCGAGCACGGCCACTTGGGAGCTCGCCGCGGTCGTGCTCGCAGAGCGCTCGCGCGTCGGGGCCGGCGTCTCCTCCGGGACCGCTGCGGCCTCGAGGTCGACCTGCACACCGACGACCTCCGGCACGGGCGCCCCGTCGAGCACGGGAGGCTGGATGAGCTCAGCGCTCGGCGCTCCGATCATCTCTGCGGGCTCAGCAGGCTCAACAGGCTCAGCAGGCTCAGCAGGCTCAGCAGGCGCCGCGCCATCGCCGACGACGAACGGCGCGCTATCCAGCTCCGGCGGGGGCGCGTCGGCGTGGGCGACAGAGCTCGCGGCCAGCCCAAGCCCGACGACCCCGACGACCCCGACGACCCCGACGACCCCGGAGGAGAGGCGCCCTGAGCCCCCTCGCCCGCGCCCAGCCTCGCTCAACACGCGCGCAAGCACGACCTCGACGACCCCAACCATCACGGAGGAGAGGCGCCCCGAGTGCCCGCGTCCAATCTCCCTCAACGCGCGCTGAAGCACGACCTCGACCCCGTACAGGCCTCTGGCAGGCAGAGGCGATCGTCGGGTCCCGTCACCTGCTGGGTCCTCAGACAGTGGTAGTGGCTCGACCGGCTCGAGACAAAGGCGTCGACCACGTCGGGCCCGTAGACGTGCATCGCCTTCGTCCGCATGTGACGGCAGATCGGGCGGCTACGATCGATGACCTTGAGGTGCAGGCTCATGATTCCTCGCTTGCTTGGAGCTATGGCTGGGCTAGGAGCTAGGAGCTAGAAAAGAAACGACGAGAAACGAAAAAACCTCCGCCTCAGGCGGGGACCGGGACGTCGAAGACGCGGTGGAGGGCGGCGCGGACCAGCCCCTGGACGAGCGGAATCTTGTAGGCGTTGTCGCCGAGGGAGCGGGCGCCTTGGGTGGCGAGGGCGGCGACGCGGGCGAAGAGCTCAGCGCTCGGGCTCTGACCTGTGAGCGCCTCCTCGACCTGGACAGCGCGCCACGGCGTCGGCGCGACGTGGCCGAGGGCGACCCGAGCTGTGCGGATCGTCCCGCCCTCGACGCTGACCGCGACGGCGACCTCCGCCAGCGGCCAGTCGAAGGACTGTTTTTCTTTGGCGACCTCGTAGACCGAGCGCTGGGCGCTGGCGGCCGCGGGCAGCGTGACCCCGCGGATGACCTCCCCCTCACCGAGGGTGTTCTCGGTCATCGGCGAGACCCGCGGCAGGGCGAAGAGCTCCTCAATAGCGATCTGACGCGGCCCCTCGGCGCCGACGATCTCGACCTGGGCGCCGAGGGCGACGAGGGCGACGGCGAGGGTCGACGGGTGGACAATATGACAGGGACCGCCGCCGAGGATCGCGTGAAATTTGTTCTCTCCGCCGTCGGCGAGGCAACGCTCACCGCCCTTCTTTAGGCAGTGCAGATCGCGGTGGCGGAAGTACCAGCAGTGCGGACGTTGGAGGAGGTTGCCGCCGAGCGTCGCCGAGTTGCGAATGCTCGGCGTCGCCGCAGAGCCGGCTGCCTCCTTGAGGGCGGCGAAGGCCTGCGGGAGGGCGCTGGTCGAGATCGCCGCGAGGGTGTTCAGGGCGCCGACCGACCAGCCCCCATCGCTCGCGGCGAGGGCCCGCATCGCCTGACCGTGGGCGTCGCCGAGGGAGCGGAGATCGATGAGTTCGTCGGGCTGGGCCAGCCCCTCCTTGAGCAGGTCGAGGAGGTCGATCCCGCCGGCCTTGTAGACCCGGTCGGCAGGCGCGCCCAAGGCCCGGGTCTGGGCGGCGTCGAGGGTCCGGGGTCGGATCAGGGTGAAGGGCTCCATCGTGCTCTCTCTCGCGCGGGCGTTGGTGAGTAGTGCTCGCTCAGGCGCCCTGGATGGCGGCCAGCACCCGGTCTGGGGTCATCGGCAGCGACCGCACGGGGCGGCCGATCGCGTGGTGGACCGCGCAGGCGATCGCGGCCGCGGTCGGGATCGTCGCCGGCTCGCCGATGCCGACCGCGCCGGTCGAGTTGGCCCCGGTGTGGAGCTCAGTGAAGACGATGTCGAGCTTGGGCAGCTCGGCGGCGCCGATGATCTTGTAGTTCTCGAGGTTCGGGTTGAGCATCCGACCGCTGCCGCGATCGACGATCCGCTGCTCCATCAGGGCGTAGCTGATCCCGAGGGCGACGCCGCCGTTCACCTGCGAGCGGGTGGTCAGCGGGTTGTGGACCCGCCCCACGTCGTGGACCGCCAGGACCTCCGGGACCCTGACAACGCCGGTCCAGGTGTCGACCTCGGCGAGGACGAAGTGGACCCCGGCGATCTGGTAGACCGGACCGCCTGGATGTCGCATCGGCCCGGCGTTGTAGGTCTGCGGCCGGCTCGCGGTGGCGACCACCGCCTCGCCCTCGATCTTCTTGCAGAGCTCGGTGAAGGCGATCCGACGCTTGCGACCGCCGACCTCAAACACGCCGTCGCTCCCCCACTCTAGGCCCTCGCTCGAGCTGCGGCCGAGGAGCTTGGCGGCGAGCTCCGTCAGCTCCGCCTTCACCGCCTCAGCCGCGTTGCGAGCCGCGGGGGCGACCGATGAGGTCGTCTGCGAGCCGCCGCTGCCGACCGAGGGTCCAAGCTCGCTGTTGCCGACCTGGACCCGGATCGACGGGACCGGCCGGAGGAAGACCTCGGCGACGACCATCGCCAGGACGGTCGTAATCCCGCCGCCGATGTCCTGGACCCCGTTGCGGACCTCGACGACGCCGTCGCGGTCGACGCTGACGGTCACGCGGGCAGCGTTCTTGCGGCCGTAGTCGCCCCAGATCGAGCAGGCGACGCCGACGCCCGTCAGGAAGCGAGCGCCGCGGCTGCGCTTCAAGTCGGCCTCGCGCCGACGCTCGGCCCAGCGAAAGCGTTCGCGTCCGAGCTCGAGCTGGGCCCGGCGGACCGGGTGCTCGACGTGACCGATCCGCAGCTCGAGCGGATCTTTTCCTGTCTTGAGGGCCAGCTCGTCGAGGGCCAGCTCGATCGCGAACGCCCCCTGCGGGTGCCCGGGCGCCCGAAAGGCGGTCCCCGGCCCGGTGTTGCAGAAGACGTCCCGGCTCTCGACGAGGATGTTGGGGCAGCGGGTGTAGATGCCGAAGGCGTTGTTGCCGATCCCCGCGCCGGTGCCGATCCCCGCCGAGCCGTGACCGACGACGTGGATCGCCGTCAGCTCGCCGGCAGCGTTGGCGCCGAGGGTCACCCGCTGGCTCGAGCTTGGGCGGTTGCCGGTGCAGACGTGCTCCTCGTGACGGTCGAGGAGGAGCGAGACCGGGGCCTCGCTCTTGCGCGCGAGCTCGCCGGCGATCCAGCCGAGGCGAGAGCCCGGCGCCGAGGCCCCGAATTTGGCGCCAAAGCCACCGCCCATGTGCTCGGTGAAGACCTTGACGTCCGCGGGCTTGAGCTCAAACACCCCGGCGAGTTCGTCGCGCACCGAGAAGATCCCCTGGGTCGAGCACCAAGCGGTCATCGACCTGGGCGAGTCCCAGCGGACGACGATGCTGTGGGTCTCGAGCGCCGAATGGGTGTGGACCTGGGTCGTGTAGATCGCCTCGTGCCGGACCTTCGCCTGGCGCAGCCCCTTGTTGCTCGACCCCTTGGAGAGCGAGGGGTTGCGGCGGACATTACCGTCAACACGGGCTCCGCCGCCCTCGCTCGGCTCATCGCCCTCGGTGCGCCGATCCTCGACGGCCCTGTCGTGGACCTTCGGCGAGCCCGGCTGGATCGCCTCGTCGAGGTCGACGACGAAGGGCAGCGGCCGATAGCGGACGACGATCGACGCGAGCGCCGCCCTCGCCGCTTCACGGGTCGTCGCGGCGAGAGCAGCGATGTCGGCCCCGGCAAAGCGGACCTTGTCGCCGACCTTGACGAGCTCGATCGCCGCCTTCACACCGGGCTCTTTCAACGCCGGGCTGACGTCGAGGTGCTCGATCTCCGCGGCCGGGTGCGGCGACCGGAGAACGACCGCGTGGAGCATCCCCGGCAGGCGAATGTCGTGGGTGTAGTGAGCGGCGCCGGTGACCTTGGGGACGCTGTCGATCCGCGGGGTGTCGCGGCCGAGCACCTGAAGCTTGGAATCCGCGTCCCAGGGCCGGGGCTCCCCCTTCGGGACCTCGACCTTGACCGCCTTGAGCTTGTCGTCGTAGCCCAGGCGCAGGGTGTATGTCGTCGTCTCGGCGGCCATCCTAGGCGCCTCCCTTTGCGTCGGCTACGCCAGCGACGTCTTCGATCGCGGCGAGGATATGGTGATACGAGCCGCAGCGGCAGAGGTTGCCGGCCATGCCCTTGGCGATCGACGACCTGTCCTTGGAGTCTCCTGAGCGCAGGAGCGCGGTCGCCGAGATCAGCATCCCGGAGGTGCAAAAACCGCACTGAGTGGCGTCATGGGCGATGAACGCGGACTGCAGCGGAGCGAGGGTGTCGCCGCTCGCGAGCCCCTCGACGGTGGTGATGCTCCGACCCTCGACGTCGTGGGCGAGCATCATGCAGGAGTTCATCGGCACGCCGTCGACCAGGACCATGCAAGCACCGCAGGCGCCGCGATCACAGACCTCTTTGCTGCCCGTCAGCTCCAGGTGATCGCGGAGCGCCGCCAGGAGGGTGACGCTCGCGGCGACCTCGAGGGTCCTGACGGAGCCGTTGATCTCGAGGCTGAGGGGTGCAGCTCCGGGGCCGATGGCGACGACGTCCGCCGGCAGATCCTCCGGCTGCGCGGTCTCACCGGCGGCCCCTTCGGCCGTCGGCTTGGCGCAACCAGCGATCACCGTCGCCGTACCAAACCCTCGAAGAAGCCCGCGCCGAGTTAGCTTGGGGCGTTCCGACATCGACGGCAGAGTAGCCCGCCGCGCCGAGAAACGGTAGCCCCCCGGGAGCTGCTAGTCCCTTAGCAGCCACCAGTCGAAGCGCTGGCTCTCCTCGCACATACCATTCTCGTACGCACCGCCGTTGTAGGCGGTGTAGCTGTCACCGGCGTACATGAAGGCCGCGACGGCGCCGTTGCTGAGGACGAGCTCATCGCCGGCGAGAAATTTCAGACCATAGTCGGCGGTCTTGTCGGGACAGCAGTCCTCAGCGTCGACGCAGCCGCACTCGCCCTCGACCGCGAGCGTCGAGACCTGGAGGTCAAGCCCGGTGATCGCCGTGACCGTGTCGGGGATGCTGAGCGTCGTGTGACCGAGGATCGCGAGGGGCGCCAAGTCTGTCGGCAATCCTGCGCCGGACCAGAGCGCGGCTTGGCGATAGCGGCACATCTGCTCCCCCTCTAGGGGCAGCGGATCCTTCAGCGCGAGGTAGACACAATCGCCGACGTCGAGCACCCCCTCCGGCTCGGGGGTCGCGATCCCAAACTTGAGCTCGAGGCCGACGGCGCAGTCCGTACAGCCGAGCTTCGCCACAGTCGAGCAGGGCACGCCGGTGATGATCCCCCCCTCGCGGCCGATGAGCTTGATATGACGGCTGATCCCCTCGCAGAGCTGCGGGACGCCGTCGTTGTACATGCGGCCGTACATCTCCGCCTCGCCAAAGCCCCCGTCACCGCAGACCTTCGGCGGAGCGCCGGTCGAGGAGGACTCCGCCGAGGTCGTGCTCCCGCTCGACGAGCTCTCGCTCGCGCTCCCGGTCGTGGTCGAGGTCGAGGAAATCCCCCCACTCAGCGTCGCGCTAGCCTCCGTGGTGCTCACCGTCGCCGTCGAGGTACCGCCGCTCATGGTCCCCCCGCTCAGCGTCCCCCCGCTCAGCGTCCCGCTCGTGACGTCGTCAACCGAGGTCATCGACGTCCCCGACTCGGAGTCGATCGCGCCCGCGGTGAAGGCAGGGTTCGCCTTCGAACATGCGCAGAGCGCCGCGACCAGGGCGAGAGCGCCGAGCTCCGAGAGAGCGCCGAGCCTGTGATGAAAGCCCCGTAGAAGGCTGTGGTGAAGGTCCCGTGTGCTCTCGCGCAGCAATCGTTGGTCCTCTTGGGGCACCGAGGGCAAGCCAGAGTGCGCGGGACTTATGCCACGGCCTTTGAGGCTCTCGCGCCGAAATCGTCGGCCCGCTCGCCCGCGAGAGGACGCCACTGTACTGGGCCATACCGTAAGATCTGGCGGCGCCAAGAGGAGCTGCGAGAGCACACGAGAGCACGCGGGATGTGTGCCGTTGGTCGCTAGACCCGGAGGCCCGACCGCGACCGACCACACCCGACCACCGACATCTCGCAGACCCACCACCGATCCAGCATAGGCAGCGGCCATGCGCCGTGAAAGCCGTCTACGATGGCGTATGCCGGTCGTAGAGCCGAATTTGTCGCGCCGACCCCCTCGCGCCGAAGCCAGCGCTCAGGCCTCGCCGCTCTTCAAGCGCTGCCGCGCGGCGAGGATCTCCGCGAGCTGACGCTCGAAGTTCTCGCGGCCCTCACCGGCGCCGATCGTCTCGAAGTTGTTGCGGGCGATGTCCGACGAGAGCTCCGGGTCGGCCTGGATCGCGTGGGCGAGGAGCACCTGAATCTCAGGATCGAGCTTGGCGACCTGGGCGCGGAAACGCTCCTCCGCGACCGCCTGGGCCTGCCGGCGGAAGTCGTCGAGGAGCTCAGCGCGGATGCACTGGATCACAGGATCCGGCGTCCGCCGGATCAGCGGCACCAGCGAATCCTGGGTCAGCGGCCGGCTCCCCTCGGCCCGACGGAAGGCCGGATGAAAGGCGACCATGTAGTAGCGAGGGCCCTCGCCGAGCGCCTCGTACGCAGCGCGAAGACCGCGGACAAACTCCTCGAACCCGCCAGGGGCGTTCGGCGACTGCCAAGCGTGGCCCTCTGGCAGGACAAAGGTCAGGAGGATGACCTCAACCTCGGGGTTTGTGCGGGTGAGCTCGGCGACCTCCCGGGCGCAGGCGCCCGCGCTCGGCTCCCCCTCAGGGAGACGGCGGAGGTCGAAGAGCGGCCGCTGGATCCGACCCTGCTCACGGCAGCGGCGGGCGAAGGGGCAAAGGCCGAACCCCTCGACGACCTCCCGGAGATAGCGCTCGTGGACGGCCAAGATCGCCTCAGGGCTGTCCGCGGGCGCGCGTTCATCTGGTTCACCCATGCCGGGCGCCAGTGTATCCTACGCCGGCTGCGATGAGCGGAGACCCACGCGACACCAGGCGCTCGAAGAGGCTGCGCCCCGCCCCGCACCCCCTCGGCGTCGCGACCATCGTCGCCCTGGCGGCGGCCCTCGGCTGCAACCGGGCGGTGCTCAAGGTGGAGACCGAGCCCGGCGATGCGGTCGTCATCGTCAACGACGTGCCCAGACGCGGCGATCGCTGGTCATTGAAGACAGGCACGCCGGCGGAGATCGTCGCCACCTGGCCGGAGGGCGAGCAGGTCCGGGCGACCCTCGCGGTCGAACGTGACGTCGTCGTCAAGCTCCGCCGTGACGGCGCCGCCGACAAGCTCACGGGCGGGTGGTTGCTCGCCGCCAGCGGCCCCGCCGGCCAGGCCAACCTCAAGCCTGCCGAGGAGGACGAAGACGAGGCTGCCCCCCCGCAGGAGGTCACCCCGCCGCCGCCCGAGACGACCGAGGACGCCTTCGCCCGGGCGCGAAAGCTCTTCACCGAGGGCCAAAAGGCCTTTGAGCTCGCCGACTACGATCTGGCGATCGCCAACTTCAAAGAGGCATACGAGCTGATCCGGGAGTCCCCGACCGACGACACGGCGGAGATCCTCACCAACGTGATCTACAACCTCGCGGTCGTCTACGAGAAGAGCTATGAGCTCACCCCGAAGACGGAGCGCCTGCGCAAAGCCCGGATCATGTACCGCCAGTACGACGAGCAGATGGCCCAGCTCGTCGAGGGCTGGAGCAGCTCGGCCGAGGCCGGCGACGTACGGGCGAGGATCCGGGCGCTCGAAGGCCGCATCGAGACCCTCGACGCGGCCGCAAAGTAGAGCGACCCGGCTCCGTCGCCGACGCAGCGACGACCTCGAGATATGCCAGGAGTAGCCATGAACAGCGAAGAGCCCGATCCGGCGATGATCCGAGCGGCCCTCGCCGCCTACCCAGGGCTCGAAGGCGCGGAGATCCGCCCCCTAAGCGGCGGTCTCATCAACCTCACCTTCGCGGTCGAGGTCGGCGGGGAGAGCCTGATCCTCCAGCGGGTCAGCCCGATCTTCAGCCCGGCGATCCACGACAACATCATCGCCGTCAGCGAGCGCCTCCGGGACCGCGGCGAGCCCTCGCCGACGCTGGTGCTCAGCGCCGAGGGCCAGCCCTGGGTCGACCTCGGCGAGGGCGGCGTCTGGCGCTTGATGGACCGCCTCGACGGCCAGACCTTCGACTCCCTGGACGGGGAGCGGGGGCCCGCCAGGGCGCGCAGCGCCGGAGCACGGATCGCCCGCTTCCACGGCGCCCTCCACGACCTCGGGCATACCTTCGTCGGCCTCCGCAGCGGGATCCACGACACCCCCGCCCACTTGGCAAAGCTCCGCGCCGCCCTGAAGCTGGGCGCCGAGACAGGCCACCGCCTCCACGACGCCGTCACCGATCTCGGCGGACGGATCCTCGCGGCCGCCGAGTCGCTACCAGAGCCAGGCGACGGGCGGAGCTGGGTCGTCCACGGCGATCTCAAGATCAGCAACATCCTCTTCGACGGCGACGAGGCGAGCGCCCTCATCGACCTCGACACCGTCGGCCGCATGCCCCTGTGGATGGAGCTCGGCGACGCCTGGCGCTCATGGTGCAACCCGGGCGGCGAGGACCACAGCCGGGCCCACTTTGACCTCGACATCTTCGCGGCCTCGGTCGAGGGCTACCTAGGCGATCTCCGGACCCCGCTGCTCGCGGATGAGCGCCGCTCGCTGGTCTACGCCGTCGAGCGGATCGCCCTCGAGCTCTCCGCCCGCTTCGCCGCCGACGCGATCTGCGAGGACTATTTTGGCTGGGATCGGAGCCGCTTCACCGCCGCCGGAGAGCACAACCTGCTCCGCGCCCGCGGTCAGTGGTCCCTCTTCGAGGCCGCGCTGACGACCCGCGAGGCCCGGGCGGAGCTGCTCCTCGGCGGCTCGTCCTAGACTCGTTCGCGCTGCCCCCCTCGCCCCTCCCCGCTGCTCGTCCTCCGCTCAAGGTGAGCCGGGGGATCGAGGGCTGAGACGCGTAGGAGCGGGGCTGGGATACGTGCTCCCCGAGCTCGGAGGTGATGACGGCTCGCAAACACGCCGTCGTAGCGCGTCATATGGACGCGCGGCGGCGGGACGAAGGCGCAGAGGCGGCCCAAGAAGGTGCCCGTGGTCATGTCCGCGAACGCGGCGCCTCGGCGCGAGGGCGCCTTGAAGTGGACGCGCACGCGGCCGTCGTCCAGCGCCTCCACGGCATCGTGGGCGAAGGGCGGACGGAGCAGGTAGCGGCAGACACGTTCGAGTCGCTTGCGGTCGCGGCCGTCGACCGTGGTCGCCGAGTGCAGGTGCATGCCGAAGGCCGAGACCGTCCCCGGGCGCGGCTCAGTGTCGGGAGCGGCGGCGGCGAGGCGCGGGCCTCGGAGGGATTGCTGGACACAGGTCGCGAGCGCGGGGTCGAGGTCGAGCTCAGCGTCCGGGTCCTGCGCGGCGATGATGTCGTGAACTCGAGCGAGGATGGCGGTCATCCGCTCGGGGGTCGGCGGCGGCGCGGCGAGGAAAGGCAGCTCACAGTGCAAGTGCACGTAGAGGCCCAGGTCGCTGCGAAAACGCTGGACCACGGTGACGACGCCGCCGTGAAGCGGCGCGACCGAGGCGAGCCCGTGCTCATGCTTGACCGAGCGGCGTATGTCCTGAAGGACCGCTCGGGCCTAGGAGGCTATGGTAGAGCGTTGACGACGACGCCGCCGCGACCGAGGCGAGCCCATGCTCGCGCTTGGCCTCGCGCCGTATGTCCAGAAGGACCGCTAACGCGAGGCGCGACGAGACCGCCGCGACGAGAGCATGGTCGTCGCCGAGGCGGACCGCCAACGGCCCCGAGAAGGAGAGCACCCACCGCCGACAAGACGTGGTCGACCAGGAGTACCGCTCCCTCCGCCGGCGACTCGCTACACGTACCAGATATAGTCGCAGTTACTTCCGCATGACCCCTTACTCATCGAAAAGCTATTTCCGATCAGCCCCAAGCACTTGAAGAATGCGTTAAAACCGTTGTCCCGAAGCTGGTAGCAGCCAAGCTCTGGGGATATCCCAGGAAGCCAGAATGAACAGCAACGAGTCCTCTTTTTTCGGGGCGTAATACCATCCTGCCCCGCGTTGGTAATATATGCGACAAGCTCATCGTATTGAGATTCGAGTTCGGGCGGCAACCGGATGTCATCTCTTAACTCGAGGGCCATAAAAAGTGGCCCGATAGAGTCCAGGTAGAGGCTGACCTCAGGAGAACCTTCATCGAGGCCATTCTCGGTGCAGAAGCGCAGTCGGTCGAGTACGCTCGCTAGCTCTGGCTCATGTCGCTGCCGCATTAGCTCATCAAGGTGAACTCGGAGTTCAGGGCTCAGCAGTTCTTCATTCTCGACCAGGACAACTAGAAATCTCTCTATCTGCGTCAGCTTATCATCGAGCTCGGGAGCTGCAAAGTCATCGAATTCCTCGGGCCCCACAAACACTTCATCGCCACCTTCACCGTCAACCGACTCGCCAACCCCCTCGTCTTCAACAGCGAACTCGACTGCCTCCACAGCCCCCATTGCCTCTCCATGTTCACCGTAGCTGCCTTCACTATCACAGGCCACCAGCGCCGTGAGGCCTGCAGTGAAGACCAGCGCGACTGCGAAGAATGAGGTGACGTTTCTTTTCATTGGATTCATATTCTTTGTCCTTGATGTGTGTGCAGATACGCCCGACATCGGTCCTTCTGCCCACCAGAGGGATAGGGCCGAGCAGCTCATTCACCTCGGTATTCCCAAGACGGCGTCGACTCTGACAGACCAGACGGGAAAAAAATTGAGCGCGAGCGGTTATCGCGGTAGGGCCGGCCCTTAGCACTTTGGGGTCGGGCCGCCCCCCGCACAGAGGGCGCGGATGCGATCCTGATCAGGGGGCCGAAATATGTCGATGAGGGGCTCTCAGCATGCCTTCCGTGGCAATCAACGGGCACGAGCCCCAGTACGCGGGAATGGCGCATGAGGCCCGAGACCACTCCAAACCTCTCTTCTGACGACCGTGAGCAGTTCTGAACTTCTCGTGCGCTACTTCGCAAGAGCAACCGTCACGGTCACGATGATCAGGATCGCATCGCGTCAAGGAGGTGCTCGCGCCGGCGCGCGCTTGTTGGCCGGGCTGACGAGGCGCGCGCTCGCCTTGTAGCGCGACCACTTCTGCTCAAGCGGCCCCTCGGGCACGCGGACGTCGAGGATCAAGGGGTGCCTCCTGTGGTCGCGTAGAGCCAGCTCGGCATTGCCGCGAAGACAAGCGCGAGGCCGAGCGCGGTCGCTCCACCGATCCGCTGGATAAGCGCCGCATAGCGTCGGTGACAGAGCCCGAGCGTCTGCGGCGCCTCGGCTGGGCGAAGCTGCTAGCGCGGGTCTTCGGGATCGACGTGACCACCTGCTCGAAGTGCGGGGGGCGGATGAAGGTGCTCGAGGTCGTCTCCGGCGCCGATGCGCTAGCACGGGTCCTCCATGGCGCCCGCGCTCCGCCTCGCGAATCTCCGAGGGGTCAAGCTGAAGACTGCGCGCGCCTGGGCGCTCAAGGAGATGCTCCGCGAGCTGTGGACCCAAAGTGACGTCAATGAGGCTCTCGCGCTGTGGAAAAGGTGGCACTGCTGGGCGACCCGCTGTCAGCTCGGCCCCGTGAAGAAGGTCGCAAAGATGGTCAAGTCTCACCTCCCAGGCATCCTAAGCTACTACACCCATCGGCTGACAAACGCCTTCTCCGAGGGGATCAACGGGGTGATCGAACGGATCAAGAACACCGCCCGCGGCTACCGAAACCTCAAGAACTTCAAGACGGCGATCTTCTTCCACTGCGGAGGGCTCAAGCTAGAGAACATGGCCTTGGCATCAGGTTAGATGCCACGGGAAACCCGGAAGACCCGAGCGGTGCAGACGACCGCGATCCACCTGACGTTGACCCGTACGGAGTACCAGGCCGTCCCCTCTCCGCATCCGCCCTGAACCGAGCGGCCCAGCCCGATTCGACGTGCAGCCTATGAGCTGCGGAGCTCCGCTCCTAGCTGCGGAGTCCGGCACCTGGGGTGAGTCGCGGCTTCTCTCATGTGAGTCCGATGACGTCGTCGGAGGGGAGGGAGAGGCTCTCCAGTGGAAGAACTTCATCGTACGGACTATTGAGATTTCGGAAGGGGCGACTACCACCTGGGAGCCTTCGGAGATCAAGGAACGGGTGTACGCCTTGCAGCCTTATTTCCTGTCAGACACCGCCGAACCCTTGAAAACTGGTGTTCAGCGACCCCCCTCGGCCAAAGTGGCGCCGGTGTGGGACCTCAAGCCCGAGCACTGCCGCGCTGCCCGCTTTCTCCTCCGGTGGAGCGTGGCCGATCTTGCGCGTGCGAGCCAGGTCTCTCAGCCGGCGCTCGGCCGGTTCGAGCGCGGGGAGACGTCGATCACCGTCGACACGCTGCGCAAGATCCTCGCGGCCTTCGTCGCTGAGGGAGTCGACTTCGGCCCCGCCGAGGAGGCCGCCCAGCACGTCCACTGCGGTGACGGCGTCCGGGTGACCTTGCGGTCGAAGTAGCGTGTCGATCCTCGGCGTCCGTCGAGATTTCTGCGTGCTCTGCAACACGATCCGAGCACGGCCGACTCGGTCGGTGTCAGCGCCTCGCGCTGCCTCAGCACCTGCCTCCTCGCCACCTGCGGCGACGGTGTCCTTCAGACCGGCGTCGAGGAGTGCGACGACGGCAACACCGACCCCAGCGACGGTTGTAACGCCGAGTGCGTCCGCGACCGCCAGGTCTTCGTCAGCTTCGCCGCGCCGACGGGCGAAGAGATCATGGGCATCGCCGGCGCGGATACGCGATGTGCAGTCGAGGCCGAGGCCGCCGGCCTCACCAACCCCGAGCGCTTTCGCGCCTGGCTCTCCGACTCCAAGTCATCGCCCGCCACCCGCTTTGAGACCCGCGCCGCCCGCTACGTTCTCGTCGACGGCTCCGTCATCGCCGACGACTGGGACGACCTCACCGACGGCCAGCTCAGCCACCCGATCAACGCCTATCCCGACGGCAGCGAGGCCAACGTCACCGTCTGGACGAGCACAACTGCCAGCGGCGAGGCGGTCGACACCGGCGAGTTCTGCGGCGATTGGTCCGTCGCCGACGACTCCTTGGGACGAACGGGCTTCAGCCCGGAGGTCGACTACTTCTGGACCTTCGCCGATCTCGGCCTCGAGTGCTTCGGCATCGCCCACTTCTACTGCTTTGAGGATTGATCGATGAGGTCACCTTCTTCTCTCTCTTCGCTTCCTCAGCTTGCACGTCTCACCGTGCTCGCGACGCTCCTCGCCGGGTGCCCGGAGCAGGATGATGTCAGCACGAGCACGAGCGCGACCGAGTCAAGCGCAACGATGGGCGACGCCAGCGGAGATCCGAGCACAAGCTCACCGTCGACCTCGACCATGGATCCCGAGGATCCCGAGGATCCGACGTCGACATTTACGACAACCGCCGCCGACGATGTCGCCGTGGGTGGAGACCCTCGCGTCGCCGCTGATGTGGACACCGCCGTGATAGACGTTGACGGTCGACGCCTGCCTGACGGGCACGCCTCCTATCCTTACCAGACCTTAGTGAGGCCGGGGATCGCGCGGAGGTGATGACGGCCTGCAAAGACGCCGTAGTAGCGCGTCATATGGAAGCGCGGCGGCGGGACCAAGGCGCAGAGACGGCCTAAGAAGGTGCCCGTGGTCATGTCCGCGAACGCGGCGCCTCGGCGCGCCGAAGGTTCATGTGTGGGCACTGTCCACTACGCTGGACGACGCAGACTCGCCCTCCGTCTGTAGCCTGTAGGGCGAACGAACGCGACAGAGACGCCCCCCGCGTCAGCGAAGTGCTTCGGGCGATGCCGAGAGACTTGGCAGCGGCCTCGAGCTCCTTGATCTCCTGGTCAACGGCCTCAAGCTCCTTCTTGAGGTTCACGTGGCGCAGAAGGTGTGATAGTTCCCTGGGAACTGAAATCTCAGCGGCAAGGAATCTGCGTGAAAAATACACAAAATTGGCTAGGCATCCGTCCCCTGTCATCCACGCACACGGCGTTGGTATCGATCGTCGTTGGCACGATCGTGCTCTCGGCATGTGACGCCGATTCCGAGCGTGCACTGCTCGCCGACACAGAGAGCGACGGTGAATCGACAGACAGCGATGGTGGTGCGAATGGAGACGATGGCGCCGAGAGTGGAACCGCGAAGACCGGTCTCAAAGAGACCACCGGTTTCGATGGACTCGACACGGATACGTCCGTGAGGAGCGGACGATTCTGCACCTATGACAACGATTGCGTCGGCAGTTGCTTTTGCAATGGCAACCAATGTGCGTGGCCTCCGATCGGCCCCGTCCCCCCTGCGGGGTATTGCGACCAAGCGCCCGTGCGATCCTGCTCGGATGCGAGCGACTGCCGAGACAGCTGCCTCTGTCTCGATGGCGCCTGTGTTCAGGGGGTGCTCCCCGGCCCGCTCCCGCCACTCGAGTTTATGCCTCGCTGCCACCTCCCTCCGCCCGATAGCTACGAAGATGATGACAAGTGGCCCAACTGGAGCGCCTATCTCGGCACCCCGCAGGTCCATAGTTTCCACGACGCAGGCGATCGGGATTGGGTCGCCGTGTACTTCGGCGTGGGCGGTAGTGTTCGGTTCGAGACCTACGGACTCAAATACGGCGCGAACACCAAGCTCAAGGTCTTCGAGTTCGCCAGCCTCGTCAAAGGTGCACTTGTCGGGATCAACGACGATATCGGCGGTCCTTGGTGGGTCGCCGAAAGTGTGAGTTCGAGGGTGGACATCAAGGTCCCGAGCGACTCGTTCTATCTCGTCAAGATCATCAACAAATCGGATCCAGAGATTTATACAACCTCGAGTCAGTTCCCCGAGTACAATTTCAAGATCAGCTACAACTGAGCCCTCGACCTGCCTTTTTGGGGGGGGGCGTTCATCGTGGGCCACCCAGCTCCGCGAGACGAACGCCGCCGCCCCTCCGAGCGGAATGACGAAGAAGGTCCTCGTCGGCACTCACGAGCGCTGTGCCTTCCATCTTTTTCTTCCTGACTCAGTATGCCTAGTGCTCTAATAAGGCCAAGCGTATTCTTCCGACGGTTCATCTCGTGAGCGGACGAAACCATGGTGCTGGAGCGGATGCCCCTGACGGGGCTGCCGCCAACTCGCCCTCGCGATACACGTCCGCTAGGCGAGAAAATCCTTGATGAATTTCTGATCGTCTATCTCGCTGAGGACGTTGAGATGGTGAATCGCCCCCGACCCAAACTCAAGTCGCTTGGATACTTCGACTTCACCTTTGCCTACTCGGGTGCATCCCTGGGTTGGGACGACGAGGTCGTTCGTCTGGTCGTGAAACGCATCGAGAGCCATATCGAGGACCTTCCGAGGAGGAAGAGTCGGCAGGGGCGACGTAGTCAGATGAGAGAGCCGCATAGCGCTCAATCCCAGGTGCTCCAGCCGCGTTGAGATCGCGAGTGAATCTGCTCCCAAGGGCCATGTCTGTCCATCCCGGCAGATGCTTGGCACGTCGCTCCTTGAAGAGCGACGCGAAGATCCCGAGGTTGCGGCCACCGTCGAGGTCGAACTCTCCGAGGAGCGAGAGGGCACACAGACGGGGCACCTCGGCGGGAGCGCTGGACGCAGGCTGTCGAGCTCGATCGATCTCGTCGTCGTCCGCGGCGACGACGATGCCGCGGTGAACGGGTCGGCGACGGCGCGGCGAGGAAGGGGAGCTCGCCGTCGCCTCCTCGAAGGCGTCGTCCGCCAGCCACGAGGCGGCGGAGAAAGGCCGGCAAGCTCGAGCGTAACAATGCTATCAGAGACAAATGGGGAGAACGAGCGTCTTTGATGCGATCAGGGCTGGCGACAAGAAGACCGTCGAGGCGCTAGTTCGCAAGAGGAAGGTGAAGCTCAGCTCAGCGCGCCACGAGGGGAAGTCTGCGATCGCCTGGGCCTGCGAGGCTGGCCAGCTCGACCTGGTGAAGGAGCTCGTCAGGCTAGGCGCCGATCCGAAGGGGCCGGCAAGGCCCGGCAAAGGGCAGTCGCTGATCTCGTTCGCTGTCGGCCTGGTCTGGTCCAAAGATCCTATCGCGACCTGCCAGACCCTGGCCGATCTTGGCGCACCTGTGGATCTCGCTGACGACGAAGGCGCGACGCCCTTGCATGTCGCGGCCGCTTGTGGTTATGCCGCGGGCCACGCCGAGGAGATGACTCGATGGTTGATGGACCGTGGGGTTGACGTCAACAGGACCAAAAATGATGGTACGACCCCCCTTCACCTCGCCATCGCCGGAGCTGCCGTCGGCGCAGCCAAGCTCTTGCTCGCCGCCGGAGCCGACGTAGACGCGAAGACCCATGGCGGAGCGACACCGCTGCACGCCTGCGTAATGTCCTTCCACGCCTACATCGTCGACTCCGAGCCCGGAGATCCCGGCCACGAGGAGTCTCTCGACAATGCAGAGACGACCCTAGGAGCAGGAATAGACGCCCTCGCCGAGGCTGGGGCCGACTTTTCATCGCCGGATGGGTCGGGGAAGACAGCGCTTCAACTCGCAGAGGAGATTGACCTCTTTCCAGCGGCTCTCCTCGATCTGCTCCGACGGCACGCTCTGGATGCCCGCTGAAATTTGCACCTTCGCCGGAGCTAGAGGGCGTTTAGCGGAGGAAGCGCGTCGACCCCGGCGAACACTCGCGTCATTTGCGCAGGGGAGAGGATGGGTCGGGCGAAAATCTCCATGCTCACAGAAATGCCAGACTTCGCGCCGACGTCGCGCGTTGTTACCGATCACGCCTGATGGACCTGAAACGATCGCGTCCATTGGCCCTGATCGCTCGGCCCACGTAGGAAGGCCAGCGATGCGGAGCATCGCCGGCCTTGTCTGAGCCGCTCAGGCCCAGGTCAC
>Ga0316189_10000349_pt1 | contig 45786 bp, 37 predicted proteins | sample LowCovwburrow_MG_FD_204930 | JGI IMG/M metagenome (GOLD analysis project Ga0316189, IMG submission 204930) | Coastal sediment microbial communities from Maine, United States - Lowes Cove worm burrow | ecosystem: Environmental > Aquatic > Marine > Coastal > Sediment | place: USA: Maine... | reverse complement strand
GCGGCCATTGCTGCGAGAATCGAGCTTGTGGTGCACGAGACGCCTAGGCTGTGCCAGGGGTCAATGGTTTTTGTAGCGGCGTTTGGCCCGACTGTGGCCTCTGCGGCTGCGTCGATGGGCTCTGCCACTGGTTCACGCAGGACTGAGCGACCCACCGGCCGACGCCGACCCGCGAGGGATGAAACAGCGCTCCTCGGCGGTGGCGTCGACCTCCGGGCCCCGCGTCCTGGCGGCAACGCACCCGGCGGAGGACGGTCGATCGGCGACCTTGGACGAGCCCCTCTGCGCGCGAGAGCCTACTCCCCGGTCGGCAGCCCAGCAGGATCCGCAGGTCCCGTCGCGCCCGCTCGGGGGGCTCCGAGGTCGAAGAGGCTGCCGATCGCCTCCTGGACCCAAGCCCGATGATCGTAGTCCGGCGCGTCGCTGAGCGACCGCGGAGCGACCACGCGGGCGACGATGTGCTCGGGTGCGTCCTGCGGCTCGCGCTCGCGCTCGACCAAGTGAACGTCGACCTCCTCCGGGCACTCTTCACAGCGCGGCAGCTCAGCGCCGCGGCCGGTGTAGGCCTGGGCGCAGGCCTCGACGTCGACGGTGATCACGTCCGGGAGCTCGACAGCGATGCCGCTGCGATCGACCTCGCCGAGGCGGACCATCATCAGCGCCAAGCCGTGAAGAAAGAAGGTCGCGCGGGCGAGCACAGGCGGATCCATCGGCAGGCCCGCGAGCTCGAGGTCGACGCTGCCAAAACGACGCATCCCCCGGGTCGCGAGCCGCAGAGCCCCAGGATTGTCTGGATCCGGGAAGGGCACCACGGGGATCTGATCGGCGACGTTGCCGATCCCCGCTCGCAGGCGCCGCGCGGCGAAGGTGTCGACATTGACGGTCTCTAGGGTGTCGGCGTCGTGGACGAGCGCGCCCAGCTCGCTGGCGACGACCCGGACCAGGGTCTGGAGGAGGCGGAGCCCGCGGACCCCGTGCTGGTTGCGGTACTCGCCGCGGAGCACGAGGGCCCAGCGACGCCTCGGCAGCGAGCCCCTCTCCTCCGGAGTGAGCCCCTGGGTCAGCTCATAGTCCGCGAGCACGGCCTCGCCGACGAGCACGTCGGTGGCGACGACCTCGACGAGGAGCGTGAGGAGCTCCGACGCCGCCTGATAGGCGTTGGGATCGGAGAGGTCACCGCCCCCGCCCGGCCGGAGACGCGGACTCTTCGCGCCCTCGCTGGGCTCCCGGGCGACCATCGCCAGCAAGCGGCGGACCTCGGGATCGTCGAGGTTGCTCGGGAAGGCGGCGCGGATCATCGCCTGAAGCTCGTCCCGGGTCGGCGCGTTCGGCTTCTCTCCCGAGCCCGGCCCCCCCTGGAGCAGGAGCACATAAGGAAAAAGGATCCGGTCCGCGGCGACGACGTGGTGCTTGAGCTCCCGCAGGCGGGCCTCCTCCTCGGCCTGCTCCGCTGCGGCCTCATCCGCGGCCTCCGCTGCCCCTGCGCTGGCCGCGTTCGGCTCCGCGGCGGCGTCTGGCTTGCCGACGGTGTCGGCCGTGGGCGTCGGCCGACCGCAGGCGAGCGCTGCCACAAGCACGACGACCGCGCCCCCAGACGACGCCCCCAACGAGCGCCTCACAACGACCCCCCGTGCTCCCCGAGGAGCCTGGCGACGAGCTCTGGGGCGACGTTGCCCCCGGAGAGCAGCACGCCGATCCGCGGCCGTCTCGTCCCCGCCTCGGTCCCCGCCTCGGTCCCCGTCTCCGCCCCCGTCTCCGCCCCCGTCTCCGCCCCCGTCTCCGCCCCCGTCTCCGCCCCCGTCTCCGCCCCCGTCTCCGCCCCCGTCTCCGCCTGGATCGGCAACCCCCGGCGCAGCGCCACCGCCAACGCAGCGGCCCCCGAGGGCTCGACCAACACCTTGGCGCCGATGAGGAGCCGGACCAGGGCCAGGCCGAGCTCCGGCTCGTCCACGCGGAAGGCCCCGGCCACCGCAGGGCCGGCGATCTCCCAATTGAGCGCGCCGACCCGCACCGGCTTGAGCCCGTCGGCGAGGGTCGGCCCCGGCTGGAGGTCGACCCGAGCGCCTGCCTCGACGCTGCGGGCGAAGGCGTCGCAGGTCCTCGGCTCGGCGCTGTACACCGGGATCCCGGCGTCGGCGCAGACCAGGCAGGCGCCCGCCAAGAGCCCGCCGCCGCCGACCGGGACGATCAACGCGTCGAGACGCCCGCCGCCGGTCGCCTCCGCCACCTGCGCGCAAAGCTCGAGGGTCGCGGTCCCCTGCCCGGCGACCGTGTGCGGGTGATCAAAGGGCTCGATGATCACCGACCCGGAGGCCTCGGCGAGGGCGAGCGCCGCCTTGCGCCGATCTTCGGAGGTGGTCCCGGCGAAGACGATCGTCGCCCCGAGCGCCCGCACGCCTGCGACCTTGACCGAGGGGGCGTCGGTCGGCATCGCGATCGTCGCGGCGACGCCAAAGCTCCGCGCGGCGTAGGCGACGGCCTGGGCGTGGTTTCCCGAGGAGTAGGTGATCACGCCGCGGGCGCGGACGGCCGGATCGAGCAACGAGAGCCCGTTGAGGGCCCCACGCGCCTTAAAAGCGCCGATATGCTGGAGGTTCTCGGCCTTGAGCCAGATCTCCGCCCCGGCGAGCCTGTCGAGGGCCTCGCAGCGCAGCGCTGGGGTGCGGATGACCCGCCCCGCGAGCCGCTGTGCCGCCGCCCGGACGTCGCCGACGCCCATCCGCGGGCCGGCCGCTGCACCGCCTCCGCCTGCTGCACCGTCTGTCACACCGCCTGCTGCACCGCCTGCTGCACCGCTCACGTCGTCCGCTCCGCGCTCGTTCCGATCACCCCCGCAGGCTACACCAAAGCTCGACCGCAGCGTCCAAGCACGGCCGCAACATCACGACGACCGCCTACGCGGGCCCCTGGCGGGCCCTGGGCCCCTGGGCAGGTCGCCGCCCACCCCCCTCCGGGGGCTATCTCCGGACTTCCACCACAGGCCGATCAGATCGCGGCAAACGGGGAGCTGGCGAGCGACCTCGCTGTCGTGGGTCGGGGTAGCAGGGCGGGAGGGTCGGAGCACGCGCGTCCACACAGGCGCAGGAATACACCTAGGCGACGGCCTGCTCGAGACGCTCGAGGCGCGCCAGGGACAAAGGCGCGAGTATTGCTCGAGGGGCTTCAGTCGCCGACCGGAGCCCAGACTCCTCCGGTGATCTCAAGCGTGTCGGCGCTCTGACATGGTTCACCGGGCTCGTTTGAGCACTCGTGGATCGTCGCCCCGAGAACGGTCATGGCGCCGAAGTAGTTCTCGGCGCTGCTCGTCAAGTTGAAGGAGAGTCCGCCGCCATTGTAGTCGCCAAAGTCAACGCCGTGGACGCCGAAGGTCTCCTCAAATTCCTCGAGCGAGACGATGTCATCGAGATAGCCGGGGTTGTGGATCATCAGCTCGCCTAGGCCTCCCTCGCCATCGACACGCGACATCGCCTCAAGCTCGATCGCTCCGTCAAGGCGCCCATCGTCGCTCTTCATCGTCGCTGAGACTGAAAAGCGCAAGGGCGCGCTATCTTCAGCCGGGGAGATTCGACCGCAGGCCGATGTTCCCGCGGGCTCGACCTGGAGCGTCATCGGCGTGGGCGGATCCGCCTTCTGAGCGTCACCACCCCACTGCAGCTCGAGGTTTGAGTGCCCGTCGAGGAGAGCGAGGGCTTCGAGGGCCGAATGTCCCTCCCAGGCGGCGTCAAAGGGGAGTGGCGCCTCGAAGGGAAAGTCGCAGGCAAGACCGTTGGTGGGGAAGGTCGCGTACTGGTGGAACCCTGCGCTGACGACCTCTCCCTGGCTGTGCTCAATGAGGCCATCGAAGACGCCAAAGATGCCAAAGGAGGCGATGCCGATCTCTAGGTCGATCGACTTCGCCTCAGCACCCGGAGGGTCAACTTCGGTGACCTCAAAGCTGCCTTCGACCGCGTCCAGATCGAGCGAGTGGGAGAGTATGGCGACACCCCGGTGTTGAGCCGTCAAGGTGCCGATGAAGCTCTCATCGAGCGCTCCGCCCTCGGTGTGGACATCGACCTTCGCCTCGATCTCGATACGCGAGTTGCACATGCCATACTCGGCTTCGCCGTATTTGGGCTTGGCCTCGACAAAGCGGATCTCTCCACCGGAGTAGTTCACAGCGACCATCAGGGAGCCTTCGCCTGACTCCGGCGCTGTCTTGACCATGCCTTCTTGCCAGAAGAGCGGGGCGCTGTGCTCACCCTCGGCGACGGCGAGGATGTCTGCTGCTGTGAACCCGAGCGAGGTCTCGTCCTCTGGGCTGAGGACCGTCACCGTCTCATCGCACTCAAAGTAGGCGAGATCCTCCCCGTCTAGGCTGAGGTTGCACGCGGCGAAGAGCGCGGGAAAGAGCAAGGCTAGGCCAATCGGGAAGCGCATGGCGGGGTAGTCGCTAGCCCTCTCCAACGGTTCACCCCCAGACAACAATTTCTTTCGGCCGACGTATTCCTTGAAATTTGGCCAAAGACGGCGCCGAAGGGCCCCCAGTGTGAGATGGCTCCGATTCGAAGGTCGCCGCGAACTCAGAGCCCGACGGCGACACGCGAGCGTGTTGAACGTCCGCCGCCTCTGCTTGCACGGGCCCCCGGCAGGCTCGGAGCCTCCTGACCGGTCGGTCTCGGCAGTACGACCGTCCCGCCGCCCGCGCGGGCCTGGCAGGCTTGGAGCCTCCTGACCGGTCGTACCGCCGAGACCGACCGTACCGCCACCTGCGCAGGGCCCACGCCGTCCAGCTCGTCTCGACGAGGTCGCCCCCGGGTGGTCAGGCCATCGGCGATCGGGTACTTCTACGCCTCTGTGGACGAGCGTGCTCCGATCCTCCCGCCCTGGGCCTGGGCGGCCCTGGCCGCGGTCGCCGTCATCACCCTAGGCCTCGCGACCCTGACCGCCTGCGGCCCCTGGGATCCCTGGGAGACCCACTACGGCGAGGTCGCCCGCCAGATCCTCGTCCGCAGCGATCCGATCGACCTGTGGTGGAAGCCCGGCTACGGCCCCAGCGGCAACTCCGAGAACACCTTCTGGTCCAAGCCCGCCCTGCCCTTTTGGTTGATGGCGGTGAGCATGAAGATCTTCGGCGTAGGGCAGAGCGCCGCCGCCGACGAGATGGTCCGCGGCGGCCTCCCGGAGCTGGCGATCCGCCTGCCGAGCATGCTCGCCGGCTGGCTCTCCGCCGCCTTCCTCGGCTATGTCACATGGCGGCTCGGACAGGTTCGGGCGAAGACCGCCCACGCCCGCCGGGCCGCGGCCCACACCGGCATCCTCGTCGGCGTCATCCTCTCGCTGATGCCGCAGTGGGCGATCGTCACCCGCCAGGCGCTCACGGATATGTTCTTCGTCGGCCCGGTGACCCTGGCGATGGGGGCCTGGGCGATGGCATGGTTCCAGCCTGACCGCGAGCTGCAGCGCTTCACCCTGCCCTGGCGGGTCCGCGGCCGCCCCCTCTCGATCCCCCTCGACCGGGCCTACCTCGGCTTTCTCGCGCTCTTCCTCCTCGCCGCGATCGTCCCGCTCTCGGTCCTCGACCTCCACGTCCTCTCCGAGGCGACCCGCAAGCGCGTCGCCGGCTTCGTCAAGCTGCCCGGCGTCCCCAACCTGCGGACCCTCTGGCAGATCCACCTCCACCTGCTGATCTACTGGGGCGCGGCGACGCTGGTCTTCATCACCTCGCTCTTCTGGCGCCGGCGCTCGCAGGCGTGGATGGGGGTGCTCTACCTCGCCGCCGGCCTCTCGCTCCTCGGCAAGGGTCTTATCGGCCCCGGCCTCATCGGCCTCCTCGTCCTCACGGACATGGCCGTGAGCAGCCGCTTCCACCTGCTAAAGCGCTGCGGCCTGCCGACGGGGATCCTCCTCTTCGCCCTCGCCTCTTTCCCCTGGCACCACTCGATGGTGCTCTACCGCGGCGAGCGTTTCTTCAACGAGCTGATCATCCTCAACAACCTCGCCCGCTTCGGCTCCGGCGAGCAGGAGCAGGCGGTCGGCGGCTTCACCTACTACCTCCGGACGCTGGGGATCGCCGCCCTCCCCTGGGTCGCCGCCCTGCCTGCGGCGCTGTGGCGAGCGCTGCGGGCGGACGAGGACGGCGACGAAGATCCCATCGCCAAGCTCCGCCGCTTCGCCCTCCTCTGGCTCGCGGTCTCCCTCCTCCTCCTCACCTATAGCGTCACGAAGTACTATCATTATCTCCTCCCCGCGCTGCCGCCGATCGCCCTGCTCATCGGCCTCTGGCTCGGCGGATCGCTGAGCGGCCGTGACCGCGAATGGCTCTCGCGACACCCCCAGATCCGCTGGCTCGCCGCCGCGCTCGGGATCGGCATCCTCGCGCTCGTCGCCCGCGACGCCCTGATCGAGCCGGCCTGGCTCGCCCACCTGACGACCTATCTCTACACCCACATGTGGCGAGAGGGCGCCCCTCCGGTCGACGTCCTGACCTGGCTGACGATCCCCTTCGCCCTCGGCCTCATCGCCTGGGCTCAGCTCCGCCCGCGCCTCGCCGCCGCGGCGATGCTCGCCTCCTCCCTCGCCGCCGCCACCTGGCTCTTCGTCACCTATCTACCGCAGACCTCGGAGAACTGGTCGCAGCGCACCGCGATCCAGACCTACTACGATCGCCGCGGCGAGGCCGACCCGCTCCTCTCCTACTGGTTCTACTACCGGGGCGAGACCTTCCTGACCAAGGGCAAGGTCTGGGTCAGCAAGCAGGCCAAGCGCGACAAGCTTGGCGAGCTCTACGAGGAAAAACGCGGGGTCGCCGACAACCTCTGGCTCATCACCACCAAGGGCCACGTCAGCCGGATCAAGTCGATGCTCCCCAAGAGCGCCCGTGCCGGCGTCGAAGAGGCCTACAGCAACGCTCACTACACGCTGCTGCGGATCCCCGTCGCGCCGCCGAAGTAGCAGGGCGCTTTGGACCCTCGCCCCTACTCGGCGCGGGCGCTCAGCCGCAGCGAGAGCTTGCCCTTCTTCTCGCCGCGGAGGAGCCGACGCAGCGCCTCTGGGGCCATGTCGAGGCCGCCGTCCAGGATGGTCTCGCGGTAGCGGAGCTTGCCCGCCCGCCACCACTCGCCCAGCTTGGCCCCCGCCTCCGCGAAGCGTGCGCCGTAGTCGAGGATGATGAAGCCCTCGACCCGAGCCCGGCGCATCAGCACCTGCTCGAAGTGCTTCGGGCCCGGCACGGAGTCCTCGTTGTACGAGGAGATGAGACCGCAGATGACGATCCGCGCCCGGAGGCTGAGGTTGGCGAGGACCGCGTCGAGCACCGCCCCGCCGACGTTGTCGAAGTAGACGTCGATCCCCTCGGGACAGGCGGCCTTGATCGCCTCATCGAGCCCCCCCTTTTTATAGTCAATACAGCCGTCAAAGCCGAGCTCGTCGGTGACGTAGGCGCATTTCTCAGGGCCGCCAGCGACGCCGATGACCCGACAACCATGGATCTTCGCGATCTGCCCGGCGAGGGAGCCGACCGAGCCGGCTGCGGCCGAGACGACGACGGTCTCCCCCGCCTTCGGCTTGCCGACGTCGAGGAGGCCGAAATAGGCCGTCATCCCGCCGGTCACCCCGAGCACCCCAAAATACGCGGTCAGGGGGACGCCGGGGATCCGCTCGACCCGCTGCACCCCGAGCTGCTCTGGACGCCCGCAGATATGCTCCTGCCAGCCGACCATCCCCGCAACCGCATCGCCGACCGCGAAGCCCTCGCACTTCGAGGCGAGCACCACCCCGACGCCGATCCCTCGCATCACCTCGCCGATGTTGACCGGCGGCAGGTACTGCGGCGCGTCGGTCATCCAGATCCGGTTGGTCGGATCGAGCGAGAGGTAGAGGTTCTCCACCAAGATCTCCCCCTCGGCCAGCTCACCTAGGGGCGCGGTGACGAGCTCAAAGTCGGAGTCCTTGACCTCGCCGCTCGGACGATGGGCGAGGAGAAGCTTTCGTGTGATGATCGCAGGCATCGTTCTCCCGATAGGCGAGAAGAAACCGGAATGCAACCGCCAACCACGGCGAACACCTCCTCGACGCCGAGGAGACGGCCTGCGCCTGCGCCTGCGCTCCGCGGGTCCGGCCTACGCAGACGCAGGCTCGGGCGGCGGGGGCACGATCGCGATCGGGATAGGCGAGCTCGCGGCTAGCTCGACGCCGACGCTGGAGGTGAAGATCCGCTCCAGGAGCGAGAGCCGACGAGAGCCGCAGACCAGCAGACACGCCCGCTCCTCGACAGCAGCGGTCCAGAGAGCCCGGACGACGGGACCGTCGACGACGACGATCCGCGCCTCAATCCCGTGGGACGCAGCCCAAGCGACCGCCGCGTCTTGCCCTTCGGTCCCGACCTCTGCCTGCACCGACGACCATGCGTCCGCCGGCAGGTATTGATCGAGGTGACTCGGCAGCTGAATCGCATGGACGAGCACCAGCTCACGGCCGAGCGCCTTCGCCTGCGCATGACCGAAGCGGAGGGCGCCGACCGCATCGGCGCCGAGATCGGTCGCGACCACCACTGGACCCTCGCCTATCTCCTCAGACCGCAGGTCCGGCGGGACGATGATGAGCGGCGACTCCAGACGACGGATCAACCGTCGCGCGACCCTGCCGAGGCGGACCACAGCATCCTTCCCGCGGGGCGTCTTGCGACCGAGGACCAAGCCGTCGGCCTTGCGCTCCTCGAGCGCGAGCACGAGCCCCTCCTCAGCCGAGGAGACGGTCTTCGACTCGATGTCCCCGAAGGCGTCGCGCGCTCCGGCCTTGGCGACCTCTTTCTCCGCAGCCGCCTCCAGCCAGTCGCGGAAGGACTCGCCGGCGACCGCAACCTGCGCGCGCGAGTCGACACGCCCTTCGACGACGTGAACCGCGACGAATTTCTCCGCCTCTGAGTGTTCGTGCAGCCACTTCGCGAAGTGAATCGCACCTTGGCTGAGACCCCGCAGGTCGAGTCCGACAATCCAGCGCATTTGCTCTCTCTGTCTGGCCTCTACGGCCGCGGGCAGGATACCGAAGTCGCCCCCCCGGCGCAGCGCTGAGCAAAATTTTCGTGAAGCTGTCCTCCCCGCGACCAAACCCGCGGCGTTCGGCCCATGTCTCCCTCGCCGAGCGAGCCGCGAGCCGAGCGCATGACCGCGGAGCGCCCGCCAAGTCCCCCAAGACCCCCCACATAGGCGCGCCGAGAGGCCCCGAACAATCCCCCGTCGAACCCGCGAAAACCCCACACACAACCGCGCTGGGATCATCCGCCGAGGTCCCCGGCGCACAAGCGCAGGGGCGAAGGCCAAGGCCAAGCCAGCGGGATCCACGTCCAACCAAAGTCGGCTATCGTCAGGAAAATGGCCTCGTTCTCCAGTCGTCAGCGATTCCCAGTCCCCGTGAGCGCCCTCTTCGACGCCCACACCGACCCGCGCTTCCAGGAAGAAAAATCGCTCGCGCTCGGGGCGACGACCGCCCGCGCGTCGCGGAAGGAAGAGGCCGACGGCACCATCGTCGTCGAGATCTACAGCTCGCAGCCGGCTCGTTGGGGCAGCGGCGAGGCCAATGCGGGGACGATGATCTACCGCCTCGATCCCAAGACCCTGCGCGGGACCTGGACCCGGGCACAAAAAGGTTTTGAGAAGAAGGCCAAGGCGGAGGGGACGATCGTCTTCCTCGCGGACGGCGAGGACGGCTCCAAGGTCATGGTCGACGGCGTCATCGAGATCCGTGTGCCGCTAATGGGCAAGCTCATCGAGCGGAAGATCGTCGCCGCGATCGCGAGCGAAGAACGCAAGGAGGAGGCGATGGCGACCACGCTCCTCCTCCGCCGGCAAGCCGCGACCTAGACTCGAGGGCAGAGGTCGGCAAGACCTCGCGCCACCACCGATCAGCGCTCTCGAGATCGCGCCGCGCGGGATCGCAGCGGGGGCCACCGGCCGCACTCGATCTGCGATCTGCACCTTCGACCTGGTAGCATCGACGGCGGATGTGGACCGTCGTCCGCGAACACCTGATAGCCAAGCTCGCGCTTGTTCTCTTCGCCACCTTGGTGATCGGCTTTGGCGTACCGGCCCTGCTCAACGCCCAGGTGCAGCTCTCGGAGATGAAGCGCTCCGGGCAGGCGGCGGCCGAGAGCGTCGCCCACGGCCTCTCCGCCGGGGTCCGCACGGCGATGCTCTCGGGCAATGGTCTGACCGCGCGAACGATGGTCCACGACGCCCGCAGCCGCCTCGGCAACGTCGACGTTCACATCTACGCTCCCTCTGGCGAAGAGGTCTTTAGCGAGCCCCCACCGCCCCCTCCCCGCGATTCGCTGCCCGAGCATGTCCGCAGTGTGCTCGATCAGAGCAAGGCGCAGGAGGTCGGCGCCGAGACGACGGCGCTCCCGATCGCCAACGAAGAGCGGTGCCAGAGCTGCCACCCCGACGGCACCCTCCGCGGCGTCCTCACCCTCGGCACCGCCGACGCCAAGCTCTCGCTGCGCGGCGGCGACGAGACCCTGGACGTGCTCGGGGCGGTCGCCACCTCAGCGTTCACCCAGATCATGACCGCCGAGAAGGAGGACGATCTCGACGCCTACTTCGCCGAGCTGGCGAAGGAGGTCTCCGCCCTGCGCGGGGTCGCGATCCTCGACCTCGACGGCGACCCCTCCTTCGGCGCCGACGACCTCGAGATCGACGCAGATGTCGTCCGCCTGGTCCTGGCCGACGGCGAGCCTCGGACGATAGGCAGCCCCAACGGCCGCATTCGCCTCCAGGCCCTCGCCAACGCTCCTCAATGCCACGCCTGTCACGACGAGGACGATCGCTGGCGCGGCGTCATCGCCACCGCCGTCGACCTTCGCCTCCAGGACCCGCGAGCGATGCTCCTCAGCGTCGCCGACATCTCGGTCCAGCACGTGATGCTCTCCGGCCTCGGGCGGATGATCGCCCGCTTCCTCGACGAGGTCGCGGCGACTGGAGCGGTGACGACCCTGACCCTCCACGACGACAAGGGTCGCCTCTTCCGCGACGCGCTGAGCCAGGCCGAGCCGCCCGAGACCGTCCGCCTGGTGCTCGCCAACGGCACCTCGCAAAGCGAGCTGCGCAGCGACGGCAAGGGCGAGCACTTCATCTTCGCCGCGCCCCTGACCAACGACAAAGAGTGTCGCCAGTGCCACGGCAGCGACCACGAGCTCCGCGGGGCGATCGCGGTCCGCCTCGACACCAGCGCGGCCGCGGCCAGCCGTGAGCGGGTCGTCCTCACCGGCGTCGCCTTCGGGATCGCGACGATCATCGCCACCCTCCTCCTCCTCTACCTGTCGCTGCGCGCCCTGGTCGTCCGCCCGGTCGCGGCGATGGGCGACGTCGCCGATCGAGTCCGCGGCGGCCACCTCGGCGCGACCGTCAAGGTCGCGAGCGTCGACGAGATCGGCCGCCTCGGCGAGCGGCTCAACCACATGATCGGCGAGATCCGACAGAAGCTCGAGCTGTCGAAGTTCGTCAGCAAGGCGACCGTCGGCAGCATCGAGTCCTCCTCGGCCGAAGCCTATCAGGTCGGCGAGCGGGCGCGGATGACCGTCCTCTTCTCTGATATCCGCGGCTTTACGGCCTTCTCCGAGAAGGTCGAGCCCGAGGAGGTCGTCGCCATGCTCAACACCTACCTCGGCGCTCAGGCCGACGTCGTCGACGCCCACGGCGGTGACATCGACAAGTTCGTCGGCGACGAGCTGATGGCGAACTTCCGCGGCGAGAACATGGAGGCCCAGGCGGTCCGCTGCTCGCTGGCGATGGTCGCGGCTGTCCGCGCGGTCAACGAGGCCCTGCCCCCCGAGAGCACCCGCCTTGAGGTCGGCATCGGCCTCAACGTCGGCGAGGTCATCTTCGGGGCGATGGGCGCCCGCAATCGGATGGACTTTACGGTGATCGGCGACGCGGTCAACCTCGGCGCTCGCCTCTGCTCGGCGGCCAGCCCCGGTCAGGTGATCATCAGCGCGGCTGTCCGCGAGGCCAGCGGCGATCTCGAAGGGGTCGAGTACATCCCCCTAGAGCCCCTCTCAGTGAAGGGCAAGCGCGAGCCCATCATCGTCTTCGAGGTCCGCCGCATGACCTCTCCACAGGCCTGACGCCCGACCGTAGAGGAGGCGCGCGCGCAGAGCCGCGCGGACGCCCCCAGGGGCGCCCCCTTGCGCCGCCCCCCGATCGGCGGCAACGGCTTCGTTGCGTCGCCCAGGTCGAGCTCTCCAACACCGGCACCCCCCCCGGACCGGCGACACAAAGTTCGGGGTTCAGGTCTACGAGTACGAGCAGCACACCAGCGACTGGTACCGGGGACCTGAGCTTCATCCCGCAGCCGCGACGCGGGCCGGAGGAGCTCTCACGCAGAGGCTGAGTGCCGCAGCCCCTCCAAGAGAAGATCAAAGACCACCCGCAGGCGTCGGCTCGTGCTCAACTCGCGGTGCGTCGTCAGCCACATGGGCACCGGAAAGGGCGGCAGTTCGGGCAGCGCCCGGGTGACGAGCGGCTCGGCGTCACCGATCTCCTCCATCATGATCGCGACGCCGACGCCCCGCTTGGCCAGCTCCCATTGCACGAGCTGGTTTCCGGTGATCACCGGGAAGCTCTCCTGGGTCAGCGAGAGGCCGAGCGCGTTGAGCCCCTTGAGCATGACGTCGCTGCGATCAAAGCCGAGGAAGTTCGCCTGTGAGAGCTCTTCTGGGGTGGTCGGGCCGCCGAGCGCGGCGAGGTAGTCCGGCGAGGCGTAGAGCCGGGCCCGACCTTCCTTGATCTTGCGGGCGACGAGCTCCGACTGGGTCGGTCGAAAGCTGCGGATGGCGATGTCCGCCTCCCGGCGGCTGAGGTCGCTGGTGTCGTTGGTGGCGATGATCTCGACCTCGATCCCCGGGTGTTGGCTGCGGAGGTCAGCGATGATCGGCGGTAGGCTGTAAAGCGCGGTGATCTGGCTGGCGGAGATGCAGACGCTGCCCTCCAGCGAGAGCGACTGACCGGCGGCGGTCAGCGAGACCCGGACCGCCGCCTCGCCCATCACCCGGACGTGCTCGAGCAGGTCGAGCCCGGTCGGGGTCAGCTCGAGCCCGTGGCCGACCCGCTCGAAGAGGAGGACGTCGAGCTCCTGCTCCAAGGCCGCGACCTGACGGCCGATGGTCGGCTGAGCCATGCCCAAAGCCCGGCCTGCCGCGGAGAAGGATCCCTCCTCCGCGGTGACCAGGAAAGCCCGTGCGCGGTTCCAATCGAAGTTGACAGAGCGCCAGTCCATGCAGGAACGAATATCACGACTGCACTTTCAATGGATTCTCAGAACTTATCCGCATGGCTACAACTTCATTCATCGGCGAGGCGGTGAGCGCCCGGCGAGACCTGCCCCCCCACATCTGAGGCTATTGCGATGAAAGCTGCGACCCACACCCACTACGGCTCCCCCACGGTTCTCCACATCGACGAGGTCGCGCGACCGAGCATCGGTGACCGCGAGATCCTCGTCGAGGTCCACGCCAGCCCTGTGACCCAAGGGGACCGGCGGCTGCGCGAGGCCGACTTTCCGGGGATGAGCGCGATCCCGGGCCGGCTCATGTTCGGCGTCTTCCGCCCGCGCAACCCGAGCCCCGGGACCATGTTCGCCGGGCGGGTCGTCGCGACCGGCGCGGCCGTGACCCGCTTCGCCGCCGGCGACGATGTCTTCGGCAGCTGCGATCACAGCGCCTGCGCAGAATACCTCGCCGTCGCCGAAGACAGCTCCATCGCCCGGATCCCGGAGGGCTTCGACTACGACCAGGCCGCGGCGATCCCCTATGGTGCAGGGACGGCGCTCGTCTTCCTCCGCGACCTCGCGAAGGTCCAGCCTGGGCAGCGGGTGCTGGTCATCGGCGCCGCCGGAGGAGTCGGCCGCTTCGCCGTCCAGATCGCCCGCCACCTCGGCGCCGAGGTGACCGGCGTGTGCAGAGGTCGCGACGCGGAGATGGTCACAAAGCTCGGCGCGACCGCGGTCATCGACTACACGCGAGAGGATTTCACCGACAACGGCGAGACCTACGACGTCATCTTTGACACGGCCGCTGGCGACCGCTTCCGCGCCTGTCGCGGCTCCCTCGCCGAGGAGGGGCGCTACATCACCGTCTACCTCAGCGGCGGGGTGTTGTTGCAGATGCTCATGACCTCGCTCTTCGGCGGTCGCAAGGTCGCGGCCACGGTCGTCATCAGCGACCAGGAGCTCGTCGAGGATGTCGCCGAGCTGATGACGAAGGGGGCGATCTGGCCGGTGATCGGCGCCCGCTTCCCCTTCGAAGAGATCGTCGCGGCCCACGAAATGTTCGAGGACGGCAAGCCGCAGGGTGCTGTCATCGTCAGGGTCTCCGACGTCGAGCGCTACGCCGCTCACGGGGGTGAGTCGAACGCTCGGGGCGAGCCAACGCTCGCACAGCTGCGGCGCAGCGCCTGAGGGGCCGGCGACGCAACGCGCCGATCTGCCGCTGCGTCGCGGCTCATCGCGACCAAAGATCCGGGGCTGGGCGAGATGGAGAGCCTGGCCCGCGACCTCACGCCGAGCCGCACAATCAGCGTGAGGCGCAGCGTGGATCTCTATGTGCATAAGATGCGCACACGGTGCTTGGAGAACAACGCAGCGGTCTAGGAGTGTGGTCAAAGTGCCAGGAGGCCGAGCAGGTCGCCACCAGCCCGAGAGCGCTCCCCGCGCTCGTGGGGCGATGACGCCGGGGCTCCCCGAGAGCAGCAGCCCGTGGAGCTCGAGGTTGAAGTGCCCAGACTCGGTCCCAAGCGTCGCTCCCAGACCCACCGATCTGACCAGGTAGGCGTCGAGCCAGGGCCGCCAACGGCAGCGGAGCCGCGGCGGCGGCCTAGCCTCGACGCCACCGCCGCCGCGCGCTACACCTCTGCCATGATCCCACGCCGTGTCCGTCGGAGCTCGCGCTGGCTCGCGCTGATCGCCAGCACGCTCCTCGTCGCCTGCCCCGCCGAGCCGACCGGCAGCGGCAGCGTCGGCGAGATCGCCCCGCGGATCACCGCCAAGTCGCTGACCGGCGACTACATCGAGCTCTCTGACTTCCAGGGCGAGGTCGTCCTCGTCAACCTCTGGGCGACCTGGTGCGGGCCCTGTCGCGTCGAGCTCCCCGCGCTAGAGAAGCTCCACCGCAGCTATCACGACCGCGGCTTCTCGGTCCTCGGCGTCAGCGTCGACGGCGAGCGCGGCGAGGCCGAGGTGCGAAAGATGGTCCGCTCGCTCGGGCTCAGCTACCCGATCCTGCTCGACCCCTCGGGGCGCTCGTCGACCGCCTACCAAGCGTCTGGGTACCCGACCTCGGTGCTCGTCGGCCGTGACGGGCGGGTCCGCTGGCGCCGCGCAGGGGCGCTGACCGCCAAGGATGAAGAGCTCCTCCAGGCGATCGAAGCCGCCCTCGCCGAGCCAGCAGGACCTAGCCAAAGTGGGCCCCAGCGAGCAGCCCCAGCGAGCTGAGCCCCAGCGAGCCGGGTCGATCTGGGGCCGGTCTGGACCTGAGCCCCCAGGAGCCCGGGCGCCACAATGAGCCGCCCGGGCGCCCGGGTGCCCGGGTGCCACAATGAGCCGCCCGGTGAGCCGTCCCGGCGATGAGCGGAAGGGAGGGAGCCGCCGCCTGCCTAGGCGGATCCCTCGGCGAGCTCGCTCAGGCAGGCCGGGACCTCGGCGAGGCCGAGCGTCTCGAGGATGATCTTCAGATCGCTCGAGACCACCCTCTGAGTGCCGTCCTCACGGAGATGTCGCTGGACCTGGAGCTCCCCGACGACGCTGCGAACGAAGATGCCGACCGGGCCGAAACCGGCCAAGATGCGCGGTCGATAGCCCCGCATGACCGCCTCGAAGGGCTCGTCATTGCGCCCGCGGGCCGCCCGCAGATCCACCAGGAGAGGACCGCCCCGTCCTCCTCGATCGAGCGCCTCGACGAGCTGCTCGAAGGTCGGCTCCATCTCCTCGATCGTCGCGAAGACCGCGGTGGTCCGGACCACCTGCATGAGCTGCGCCGGAGAGTCGTAGAGGACCCGAAAGAAGCGGCCGTTGAGGATGCGTCGCGGTTCCTCCACCTGTCGGACGATAACAGCTGATGACCAGGCTGACGATGGTGGTAGGGTCACTGTGTGGGGTCGGCTGAGGCGGGGGATCTAGAGCTTCTCGAGGCTTGGCGTGCGGGGAACCCCGAGGCGGGCAACGCCCTCCTTCGCCGCTACTTCGACAGCCTCTACCGCTTCTTCGCCAACAAGGTCGACGACGAGGTCGACGACCTGATCCAGCGGACCTTCCTCGCGCTCGTCCGTCACAAGGGCTCGATCCGCGACGGCGGGAGCTTCCGCGCCTACATGTTCACGGTGGCCCGCAACGAGTTCTATCACCACCTGCGCAGCCGCCGACGCCGTCGCGACCCCCTCGACTTCGGGACCGTCTCGCTCGCCGACCTCGGCACTTCGCCGAGCCAGTTCGCCGCCCGGCGCCGCGATCAGGAGCTCCTCCTCAACGCCCTGAGGAGCATCCCCGTCGACCTCCAGATCGCCCTCGAGCTCCACTACTGGGAGGGCATGACCACGGCCGAGCTCGCGGCGGCCCTAGAGATCCCGCACGGGACCGCCAAGAGCACCCTGCGACGAGCCCGCGAGCAGCTCCGGCGGCGCCTCAGCAGCGCCGCCCAGGCCCACCCAGAGATCGCCGCGAGCCTCGACGATCTCGACGCGTGGGCCCGCTCGATCCGCGACGCCAAGCGCCGTCGCGAGCCGACGTAGGCGGCGCTCACGAGAGGCCCGAGCGTCGACCGGCGAGCTTGGACGGGCCCGTGGTCGTCGCCACGAACAAGGGCGCCGCTCCGGACCGCAGCCCGGGCGACGCCCCTTCGCCGCTGAGAACGGCCGCTAGCGGCGAACCCCCCTCTTCATCGGCCTCTTGTTCGACGCCTTGAGCGTCTTGCGGGCCTGAACGACCGCGGCCGGCTCACCGTGGGACTCGCCGCGGATCGTGTACTTGTGGGCGTTGGTCCCCCACTTCTGGTTGTTGAGGTGGATCAGCGGGAAGGTCCCCTCGACGCCCGTGAAGGTCTTGCTGAACTTCTTGCGGCCGTCCTTGCTCAGACGGACCTCTTGGTAGGCGACGTCATCGCCGTTGTCGTCGACGAAGCAGACCTTGACGATCAGATCCTTCTTCGCCTTTCCGCCGGTGCGCTCGAGGGAGAGCTCGTACTCGCCGCCTAGCACCGGGGCGCCCGCAAACTGACGCTCCGTCGCGACAGCGCCGGTCTGGGTCCGGTTGTTCGGCAGAGCGCGCGGACCTATCTTCCAAGAGCCGTCCTCGCCCTTGTTCCACTCGGCCTTCATCTCTTCGGCCTTCTTCGCGAACTTCTCGAGGTCAGCGATGCACTTCTCGGCGGCGCCCTTGTCCTCGGTATTGAGCTGCTTGCAGACCAGCTTGCCGACCGGGACGAAGAAGGTCTTGAGCTTGCTATTGGCCTTAACCCACGTCGACTTGCAGCTGGTCCCGGCGTGGGAGACCGAGGGCACGGCGAAGGCGACGGTGAGGACGGAGGCGAGGAGCATTTTGTTGAGCATGGGAGTTCCTTTGGTCGTTGGGTCCGGCGACCGAGCCGGGACCGCGCAGCGGCGGCGGTGGACAGCTCGTCGGGACACCAGGGAAGAGCCCGGGGTGGAGAGTTCGGATCACGGGGATCGAGATCTTTTTTCGCGCAGCGGTGGCGGCCGGATCCGATCACCGCGACCGACCGCTCGGCCGAACTGTGCGCTCGACCTCGCACCAACGCCCCGTACGCTCACAGTTGCGGCGATCATCGCAGCGCTGCATCCTGTCGCCCGACCGCGCCCTCTTGGTCCGCGGCCTGGCTCTAGGTGTCTATTCGGACATGTCCACGCTGACCCCAGATCTCGACACACTCGCCGATCACTTCGACGCCGCCCGGGACGAAGCCGGCGACCTCGAGGCCGACCGGGTCCTCGCCGGGCTCAGCGAGCGGCTCTTCGGGATCAAGAGCGAACCCCTCGAGATCGGCCGCTACGTCGTCCTCCGCCGCCTCGGCGCTGGCGGCATGGGGGTCGTCTACCTCGGCTACGACGGCGAGCTCGACCGCAACGTCGCGATCAAGCTGCTCCGGGCCCGCCATGCGAGCGGCGGCAGCAAGGACCGAGCCGCCGCCCGCCTCCTCCGCGAGGCGCGAGCGCTCGCCAGGATCAAGCACCCCAACGTGATCGCGATCCACGAGGTCGGCACCAGCGACGGCGCCGTCTTCATCGCGATGGAGCGGGTCCAAGGCGTGACCCTCGCGCGGTGGCAGGAGGAGGGCGAGCACAGCTGGCGTGAGCTCGTCGAGCTCTACGTCCAGGCCGGTCGCGGGCTGGCGGCGGCCCACGCCGCCGGTCTCATCCACCGCGACTTCAAGCCCAGCAACGTGCTCGTCGGCGACGACGGTGACGGCCTCGGCCTGCGGGCTCGAGTCGTCGACTTCGGCCTCGCGCGGGCGAGCCGACGCGAGGAGGTCAACCCGAGCGACGGCGACGGCGACGGCGACGGCGACGGCGAACACTGCGAGCGCGATCGTCCGCGGGCGAGCGCCAGCTCGAGCCTGACCGTGACCGGCGCGCTGCTCGGCACCCCCGCCTACATGGCACCGGAGCAGATCCAAGGTCACGTCGCCGACGCCCGCAGCGATCAGTTCAGCTTTGCCCTCGCGCTCTACGAGGCGCTCTGCGGTGAGCGGGCCTTCGCCGGCGACTCGCTCGACGCTCTGCACGCGGCGGTCGTCGCCGGTGAGCGCCGACCGACACCGCGGGGGCGAGCCCTCCCCGGCTGGCTCCGTCGGGTCCTCGACCGCGCCCTCTCGAGCGCGCCCGAGCGGCGCTTCGCGTCGATGCTCATCCTCCTAAAGGAGCTCGAGGCGGGGCTCGGGGAGCGCCGCCGCCGAGGGCTCGTGGTCGGCGGAGTCGGCCTCGCCCTGACCGCAGCCCTCATCGGCAGCGCCGCAGCCCGACCTGAGCGCTGCCTCGGCGGCGCGGCGGTGATCGCCGAGGTCTGGGGCGATGAGCAGCGAGCCGCGATCGACCGGGCCTTCACGGCCACCGGCAAGCCCTTCGCCGCCAAGGCCCAGGAGCAGACCCGCCGTCGCCTCGACGCGTACGCCGAGGGCTGGGCGGCGATGCATCAGAGCGCCTGCGCGGCGACCCATATCCGCGACGAGCAGTCGAGCGCTGGCCTCGACCTGCGGATGCGCTGCCTTGATCGTCGTCGCAGCGAGCTGCGGGCGCTCGTCGCCCTCTTCACCGGCGACGAGCTCGACCCCAAGCTCGTCGCTCGAGCGGTCGAGGCCAGCGACGCGCTCACCCCTCTAGACGGCTGCGCCGACGTCGAGGCCCTCGGAGCGACCGATCCCCTCCCCGACGATCCCCGCGAGCGAGCCCAGGTCGACGCCCTCCGCCGCCGCCTCGACGAGATCAAGGCGGAGCGTGACGCCGGTCGCTACGACACCGCGCTCCTCCGGGCGAGCGACGCCTTCGACGCCTCTGAGGCCATCGGCTACCGGCCCCTGCGGGCCGAGGCCGCGCTCCTCCACGGCAGCCTCCTCGGGCTCGTCGGGAGCGCCGACGAGGCCGCGATCGCCTTCGACAGCGCCTTCACCGACGGGCTCGCCTCCGGCCACATCGAAGTCGCCGCCGAGGCGGCGATCCAAGCGACCCACACCGTCGGCTTTGTCGGCCACCACGGCGGCGAGGGGCGACGCTGGGCCCACCTCGCCGAGCCCCTCGTCATCCGCCTAGGTGAACCGCCGCGGGCGCTCGCCACCCTCAAGGCCAACCTCGGCACCATCGCCGTCCTCCAGGGGGAGCTCGACGAGGCCGAGGAGCACTTCACGCGCGCCATCGCCCTGACCGAGGCGGCCTTCGGCGGCAACGAGACGCTGATCGCCAAGACCTCGGCGAACCTCGGCGCCGTCTACCGTCGCAAGGGCGATCTGCCGCGAGCGCTCGCGTCCTACCGCCGGGCCGCAGCTGTCTTTGAGGCCAACTTCGGCCCTCGCCACCCGTTGATGGCGACCCTCGCCAACAACACCGGCGTGCTCCTGCAGACGATGAAGGACAGCGCCGGCGCGGAGCGGAGCTATCGCCAGGTCATCGACCTGGGCGGCGCCTCGATCGCGACGACCAGCCCGACCCTCGGCCACGCCAACAACAACCTCGGCGAGCTCCTCCTAGAGCGCGGCGAGATCGAGGCCGCCGCCGATCACTTCGCCTCCGCGATCGAGATCTGGGAGGCGGCCCTCGGCGAGAACCACCCGCTCCTCGCGCATCCCCTGCTCGGGCTCGGCAAAGCCCTCATCGCCGACGGTCAGACCGAGGAGGGCGTGGAGCTCCTCCGGAGGGCGCTAGAGCTGCGCGAGGGTGCGGAGGTCGGCGCCACCGAGCTCGAAGAGGTACGGGCGGAGCTCGAGCGGGCCCTGGCCACCCTCGAGGGCCGCCTCTGAGGTCCCGCGGAGGCGACAGCGGCAAGGCGCCCCGTCGGATGAGCCCTCCGGCCCTCCGGCCCATCCCCCGGCCCGTCCCCCGTCCCCCGTCCCCCGTCCCCCGTGGGGATCGCAGCGAGTTCTCCCCCTACAGACCCCTTGCGCAAGCTGTGAAGCTCACGCGAACGCGGTCATCAGCGGAACCAGCGCGAGCTCATGGCATTGCCAGGCCAGCGAGCGCCCCGTAGGATGAGACCTGAAATCCGTCGGTCCCGCGCCTCACCGTCGCTCGCAGGATCCCCCCCCCCAGAACACCACGCTGCGTCCCCCTCGACGCGATCACCACCGCGACCTTGGCCCCAATGCAAGACTCCAACTCCGCCGCAACGCCGCTGGAGGACCGACGAATCCCGGACCCGTCGCCTTTACGCCTGCTCTTGGTGGACGACAACGGCGTCAACCTCAAGGTCGCGGTGCGGATGCTCAAGCGCCTCGGCTACCACGCCGAGACCGCCTCCGACGGTCGCGAGGCGGTCAACGCGGTCGCGGCCAGCCCCTACGATATCGTCTTGATGGACGTCCACATGCCGGTCCTCGACGGCCTCGAAGCGACCGCGGAGATCCGCAAGCTCGACCTTGCTTGGCAGCAGCCGACGATCGTCGCGATGACCGCTGCGGCGATGGCCGACGATGAGCGCCGCTGTCGCGTCGCGGGGATGGACGACTACATCCCAAAGCCGATCAAGCTGCGTACGCTCCAGGAGACCCTAGAGCGCGTTACCCTCGGCCTGGACCGGACCTGAGCCCTCGCAGCTCCTCCGCGCAAGCGGCGGAGAGAGACCGCTGACGCCCAATTATATAATTATAGGGGATAGCCCGACCACAGGGGCGGGCTGCCTTTCGATCGCCGCGCCCGCCTACTTTGGGCACTCCGTCTTCGAGAACCACCACTCGGTGACCTCGTACTTCGACTGCACCCGCTTCTCCGCCTCGGCCGAGGTCGTCGGCGGCGGGACGATGCACTTGTCGCCCGGGTTCCAGTTCTCGGGGGTCGCGAGACCGTGCTTGGCGTTGAGCTGGAGCGCCTTGACCAGGCGGAGGACCTCACCGACGACCCGGCCGGTGGTCAGCGGATAGTAGATCATCGCCCGAATGTTCTGGTCGGGATCGATCACGAAGACCGCCCGGACAGCCGCCGTCGACGACGCCCCAGGGTGGATCATCCCGTACTTGCTGGCGACCGACATGCTCAGGTCGGCGAGCACCGGGAAGGTCACCTTGACGCCGAAGTTCGCCTCCATCGACCGGGTCCAGGCGATGTGGCTGTAGACCGAGTCGATGCTCAGGCCGATGAGCTGTGTGTTTATGCGCTCAAACTCCGGAGCGAGGCGGGCAAACTCGACGAACTCCGTCGTGCAGACGGGGGTGAAGTCCGCCGGGTGCGAGAAGAGAACGACCCACTTCTTCCTGAAGTCGCGGAGGCTGAGCTCACCGTGGGTCGACGGCGAGGTGAACTGCGGCGCGGGCTCGTTGATCCGGGGCATCGTAGCGGTGGGGACGGTCAAGTCAGACATTGGGGTTCCTTGCTCCGCTCGCCGACCTGGCGCCGATGTGGCCCCCATTCGTCGACAGCGCGGCGATCCGTCGTTGTATAGTCTCCTTGCCGCCCGGTTTCCACCGGCGACGGCGCTTGGAGGTCACAATGTCGATCACGATCCAGTACTGCGTTCGCTGAAACTACCTGCCCCACGCCACCAGGTTGGTGGCCGAGATCCAACGCCGCTACGGTGACGCGATGAGCTGCACAGTTCTTGAGGGCGACCGCGGCGTCTTTGACGTGGTCGTCGACGGCGACCTGGTCTTCTCAAAACATCAGCGCGGACGCTTCCCGAGCAACCACGAGATCACCGACGCCATCGACGCCCGCCGCGGCTGAGAGACATTGTTCAGAGACATGGATCAGAGCCCCCGCGCAGCAATCGTTGCTCCTCCGGCGAAACGTCGCAGCACGGAGCCGTAGCGCAGGTCTTGGCATGGCTGAGAGCGGCGGTGAGTCCGGTTGCTCTCACGCGGCCCACTGTGCCGACCCCTGCAAAGCTCCAGCGTAGAGGGCGGAGCTCCAGCCCTCGCCGTCTCGTATGTCGCCTCGACCACCCCACCGGGGGGCACCAGACCCCGGCGGGATCTCCACAGGGAGCCTGTCCCAACCTCGGGCGCGGCGACGAGGGGCCAACTCGTTCCCTCTTCTCGACAGGTCACCGCCCTTCGGCGAGCGATGCACCGCGCTGAGGCCGGATACCGCGGTGGATCCGGCGCCTCCAGGGCCCGGATCAAAACATGTCCGAACAAGCAGGTACACATGTAGGTGCACATGTAGGTGCACATGCCCTCGCAGATCATGTTGTCTGTGCAACATATTTTTCGTGCCCTTGTTCTCCCCTCTCCTGCGAAGATGACTTGCGCTGGCGCCACTCTTCTGTAAAAAGTTTTGGGAAGATGCGCAGCACTACGATTTCCCTTGTTCCTCATCGTCTCGGGTTCATCAGCTTCGCATCTCTCGCCATCCCCTTGGCCCTCGCCTCCTGCACCCGTTACGACGGCGAGCTCAGCGAAGGCGAAAACTCCTACGAGAGCGCCCTCGGCGACTCGGACGGCGATGACAGCGATAGCGACAGCGGCCTGACCCCGACAGGCGGGACCGCAGGCGACGACGACTCGGGCGGCCCCTGCGTCGACCCCTGCCCTGAGGAGGGCGCCCTCGCCTGCGAGGCCGACGGCGTGGTCGTCTGCGCCGGCAACGGCGATGGTTGCCTCGCGTGGGGCCTGCCCACAGCCTGCGACGACGGAGAGGTCTGCGAAGAGGGGGCCTGCCTTATCGAGGCCAGTGACCACTTCGATCCGCCTGAGAGCTGGTCCGTCCCCGCCGGCGGCACCACAGACGGCGGCTTCTCCAGCCCCCTCGGGGTCCCCGGTGCGGTCGGCGACGATCATTGGTCGCTCCTCGACATCAACGGTGACCATCAGCTCGACCTCGTCATCACCGCCCGGGCGGTGAGCAAGCAGGGCTACGCCTGGTTCTCGCGGACGATGGGCTACCCGAACGCCCCCTATTGGGAGGTCTACGTCGGCGAGGCCGACGGCTTCGCCGATACGCCGATCGCCTGGCCCGTCCCCAGCGAGGGCAAGCAAGACCACGGCCTCATCCACCACGAGGGCACCCCGAAGATCGCCGGCGACGCCTACTGGTCCCTCCGCGACGTCAACGGCGACGAGCGGCCCGATCTGGTGATCACAGGCCGCGCCCACGCCGGCGACGGCGACTGGTACGGGCGGGCGATCGGCTACCCGAACACGCCCTATTGGGAGGTCTACCTCAACGAGGGCGACGGCTTCGCCGAGACCCCGACCAACTGGATGCTCCCCCACAGCGGACCCGCCGATCGCGGCTACTACATCGCCGACGGCGAGCCGGAGGCGCTCGGCGAGCCGAAATGGGAGGTCCGCGACCTCGACGACGACGGTTTCCCCGACCTCGTCGTCACAGGCAAGGCCCTGAGCGTCGTCGACAACGGCTTCCTCGTCCGCGCCCTCGGCTCCCTGGAGAGCCCCTACTGGGAGATCTACCGCGGCACTGCGAAGGGCTTCAGCGACACGCCGGAGGCCTGGATGGTCCCGGTCGGCGGCTTCAAGACCGGCGGCTTCGCCCGCGGCGAGTCGGCCCCAGAGAAGATCGGCGACGACTGCTGGCGCCTGCGTGACCTCGACGGCAACGGCCTCGACGATCTCATCGTCACCGCCCGCGCCTCGGCGATCAACGGCGCCGACTGGGAGGGCAAGGTCCCCGGCTTCCCCTCGAGCCCGCACTGGGTGATCTACGAGAACACCGGCGACGGCTTTCGCCGCACCGCCCGCCAATGGCCGGTGCCAGACGGCGGCTTTGCCGGTCAGGGCTTCATCGACTTCGACGGCCATGCCCTACACCCCGGCGACCAGAACTGGGAGACCTTCGACCTCGACGGCGACGGCCAGCTCGAGCTGGTCGTCACCTCCGCCTGGGAGGAGGGCCAGACCCCGCTCTGTCGCGGTCAGGTGCTCGGCTTCGCCGACGGAGAGCCCCGCTGGGACGTCTTTGAGACCACCGACCGCGGCTTTGCGGCCAACGCCTGGCGCTTCGGCGTGCCCGCGGCCGGGCTCCAGCTTTGCGGGCTGCGGGCGACCGCCGGCCAGCCGATCAAGGACGGCGACACCGCCTGGTTCACCACCAAGTTCGATCCGGACCACTACCCCGACCTTGTGATCACCGGCGTAGGTCTCGGCGATCCGCCGGTCCAAGAGGTGCTCGGCTTCGACGAGAAGCCGCACTGGCAGGTCTACCGCGGGCGACCCTGAGCCCGACGGACAGTCCGTTGTCCGGCGGCCCTGGGACTCATCGTCCGCTCTTCGCGGACCCGTCGATGTCCAAGATCAGAGTCCGTCATCGAGGAGATCGATGACGGGCTGGTAGAGGAGCTTGCCCGCGCAATCGGCCCGTGATCTCACGGAGCCGCGCAAAGGACAGGGAAAGAAGGCCTCGGAAGGCTGCCGGCCCCTTCCCCCCCGGTGCGAAACGCTGCGGCTCTATCGCCACTACGCGTCGATAAAGCCCCGGCTCGCCAAGAGCTCGATGATCGCGTCGGCCGAGGCCTCGACCGAGAGCGCGACCGTGTCGATCCGCAGGTCCGGGGACTCGGGCGCCTCGTAGGGGAAGGCGACGCCGGGGACGTGGGCCAGGCGACCCTCGTCGGCGCCGGTGTAGAGGCCGCTCTTCTCGCGCTCACGGCAGACCTCGAGGGAGGCGTCGACGTGGACCTCGAGGAAGCGCTCCTCGCCGACCAGCTTCGCCGCCTTGCGGCGGATCGCCGCGTGGGGAGCGACGAAGGCGCAAATACAGATAAGCCCGTTGTCGCTCAGCAGGCGCGCGACCTCGGTGCTGCGGCGGAGGTTCTCAGAGCGCTCATCCGCCGAATAGCCGAGGCCCTTGCTGATCCCCTGGCGCATGGCGGTGCCGTCGAGAACCGCGACGGCCCGGCCCCGCTCGAAGAGCTTGCGCTCGACCGCGTAGGCGAGGGTGGTCTTGCCCGCGCCTGAGAGGCCCGAGAGGAGCAGCGTCACCGAGCGCTGGCCAAAACGAGCCGCCCGCTCCTCGATCGTCACGCGGCTGCCCTCAGAGCTGAGGTCGACCGCAGACTGACGCTCCCAGAGGTCGCCCGCGCCGTCCGACTCGCCCGGCAAGCGGATCATCCCGGCGCCGACGGTCGCGTTGGTGATCCGGTCGATGACGACGAAGGCCCCGGTGCCGTGGTTGAGGTCGTAGGGGTCGTAGGCGATCGGCGTGCCGAGCTTCACCTGACACAGGCCGATCTCGTTGAGCCCGAGGGTCGGCGCCGCTTCGTGGTCGAGGGTGTTGATGTCGATCCGATAGCGCAGGGTCCCGACCTGGCCGGCGATCACCTTGGGGCCGACCTTGAAGAGGTACTCGCGGCCGGGCACCAGCGGCGCCTCGTCCATCCACACCAGGCTCGCCTCAAAGCGCGAGGCGACCGTCGGCACGTTGTCAGGGAGGACGAGCATGTCGCCGCGGCTGACGTCGATCTCGTCCTCTAGGGTGAGGACGACGGCCTTGTGGGGGAACGCCTCCTCCAGGTCGCCATCGTAGGTGACGATCCGGCTGACCTTGCTCCGCTTCTTCGACGGCAGGACCATCACCTCGTCGCCGCGGCGGACGATCCCCGAGGCGACGGAGCCAGCAAAACCGCGGAAGTCGAGGTTCGGCCGGACGACGTACTGCACCGGAAAACGAAAGTCCTCCATGTTGCGGTCTGAGCCGATGTGCACGGTCTCGAGCAGGCGCATCAAGGTCTCGCCCTGGTACCAGGGCATCGCCGGCGAGCGGTTGACGACGTTGTCTCCCTTGAGCGCGGAGAGCGGGATGAAGTGGAGATCGGCGATGTCGAGGCGGGCCGCGAACTCGCGGTAGTCCTGGACTATCTGCTCGTAGCGGGCCTCGTCGAAGTCGACCAGGTCCATCTTGTTGATCGCGACCACGACATGGCGGATCCCGAGCAGCGAAGCGATAAAGCTGTGGCGCTTGGTCTGCGGCAGGACCCCGCTGCGGACGTCGACGAGGATGATCGCCAGATCACACTTGGAGGCGCCGGTCGCCATGTTCCGGGTGTACTGCTCATGCCCCGGCGTGTCGGCGATGATGAACTTGCGCTTCTCGGTGGAGAAATAGCGATAGGCGACATCGATCGTGATCCCCTGCTCACGCTCGGCCTTGAGGCCGTCGGTGAGCAGCGCCGGATCGAACTCGCCGTCCGCGTTGCCGACGGTGACCGAGTCGCGGGCGATCGCCGCGAGCTGGTCCTCGTAGATCATCTTGCTGTCGTAGAGCAGACGACCGATGAGGGTGCTCTTGCCGTCGTCGACCGAGCCGCAGGTCAAGAAGCGGAGCAGCTCCTTGCGCTCGTGGCGGTCGAGGTAGGCGTTGATGTCCTCTTGGATGAGGTTCGATTGGTGCGACATGGTCTGTAGCGGGGGGAAATCGTTGCGTAGGAGGCGGATCAGGTCGGATCAGGTCGGGCCTGACGGCAAGATGGCGAAGAGCACGGGGCTAGAAGTAGCCCTCCTTTTTCTTCTCCTCCATCGACCCGGCCTGGTCGCGATCGATCACCCGCCCCTGGCGCTCGGAGTGTTTTGTCAGGAGCATCTCCTGGATGATCTCCGGGAGGGTCGTCGCCGTCGACTCGACCGCGCCCGTCAGCGGGTAGCAGCCGAGGGTCCGGAAGCGGACCATCTTCTGCATCGGCACCTCGCCGGGCCTGAGCGGCATCCGCTCATCGTCGACCATGATGAGCTGCCCATCGCGCTCGACCACCGGCCGCTTGGCGGCGAAGTAGAGCGGGACGATCGGGATCTTCTCCAAGTGGATGTACTGCCAGACGTCGAGCTCGGTCCAGTTCGAGAGGGGGAAGACGCGGATGCTCTCGCCCTTCTTGATCCGAGCGTTGTAGAGCTCCCACAGCTCGGGGCGCTGGTTTTTCGGGTCCCAGCGGTGGTTCTCATCACGAAAGGAGAAGACCCGCTCCTTCGCCCGCGAGCTCTCCTCGTCCCGACGGGCGCCGCCGAAGGCCGCGTCAAAGCGGTGCTTGTCCAGCGCCTGGCGCAGGCCCTGGGTCTTCATCACGTCGGTGTGGACCTGGCTGCCGTGGGTGAAGGGGCCGATCCCCTGCTCGACGCCGTCTTGGTTGATGTGGACGATCAACTCATGGCCCAAGGTCTCGCGGATGTAGGTGTCGCGAAACGCGGTCATCTCCCGGAACTTCCAGGTCGTGTCGATGTGCATCAAGGGGAAGGGCGGCTTGGCCGGATAAAACGCCTTGAGCGCCAGGTGCAGCATCACCGACGAGTCTTTGCCGATCGAGTAGAGCATCACCGGGTTCTCAAACTCGGCCGCGACCTCGCGCATGATGTAGATGCTCTCGTCCTCGAGCTGCTGGAGATGGGTAAGGTTGTACTTCGTCATGGGGGAGTCGTGCGGAGAGGTGAGGGGGCGGGGCAGACCGGGCCCCGGGGCGAGCCCGGTCTCTAGAGCGGCCACATCTGCGGCACCACCAGGATCGTGACGATCCCGACGACGACCGAGAGGGGACCGCCGACCCGGAGGAAGTCGGCGCCTCGATAGCCGCCGGGCCCGTAGACCATGAGGTTGGTCTGGTAGCCGATCGGCGTGGCGTAGGCTGAGGCCGCAGCGACCGTCAAGACCACGGCGAAGGGCATAGAGCTGACGCCGAGGTGCTCCGCGGTCGCGAGGGCGATCGGGAACATCAACGCCGCGGCGGCCTTCGTGGTGATGAGGTTGGCGAGCACCGTGGTCATCCCGTACACCAGAGCGAGCGCAGCGTAGGGGCTGTCGTAGGCGATGTCGAGCACCGCGGCCGCCGCGAGCGGTGCGGTGCCGCTGCTGCTCACGGCGGCGCCGATCCCCAGACCTGCGCCGATCCCGAGGAGCACGCCCCAGTCGATCGCGCGGGTCGCCTGCCCGCTGGGGACACAGCCGCATACCACCATCGCCGCCGCCGCGAGGGCGGAGGCCTCCAACATCGACAGGAGGCCGGTCGACGCGGCGACGACCATCAACAGCAGGATCGCACGGGCGATCGGCGCGCGCTCGTGCGCCACCGGGCTCCAGGCGTCGATCGCCCCCAGGAGGATGAAGTCGCGGGAGCTGCGATAGGCCTCGATGAAGGTCGGCGCCGCCTCGAGGAGGAGCGTATCCCCGGCCTCGAGGCGGATCTCGCCGATCTTGCGGTCGATCCGGGCGCCCTGGCGGGCGATGGCGACGATCACCGCGTTGTAGTGGCTGCGAAAGCGGGCCTCGCGGACCGTGACGCCCACGAGCCGCGAGTCGCGACCGACCACCGCCTCGATCAGGCTGCGCTTCGCTCGCTGGCCCGCGGGCTCCCGCTGCGAGTCGGTCGCCAGGACCAGCCCGGGGATCTTCTGCAGGTCGATCACCGAGTCGACGATGCCGACGAAGGTCAGGCGGTCGCCGGCCTGGATGCTCGTGGTCGGCGCGACCGCGACCGAGAGTTCGGTGCCGCGGAGGAGCTCGGAGAGGAACATCCCAGGCAGGTGACGCAGGCCCGCCGCCTCGATCGAACGGCCGATGACGGGGCTGCCACGCTCGACGACCATCTCCACCATGTACTCCCGCGGATTGTCGAGCTGCTGCCGCGCCGGCTTGCGCTCCGGCAACAGCCAGCGGGTCGCGACGAGGATGTAGACCACGCCGACGATCGTCACTGGCAGGCCGACCTGGGCCAGCTCAAACATCGAGAACCCGCGCTGCCCAGGGGTGTCCAGGAGGAGCCCGTTGACGACCAGGGTCGTGCTCGTGCCGACGAGGGTCAGGAGACCGCCGAAGATCGAGGCGTAGCTCAACGGGATCAGCAGCTGCGAGACCGAGAGGCCGCGCCTGCGCGCCCAGTCGTTGACCACCGGCATCATCATCGCGACCACCGGGGTGTTGTTCAGGAGCGCGCTCAGGGCCGCGACCGGGGCCATCAGCCGCAGCTGAGCCCGGGCGATCGTCTGCGGCGCGCCGAGCAACCAGGCCCCTGCCCGGCCGATCCCGCCGGTCCTGCGCATGCCGTCGGCGACGATGAAGAGGGCGCCGATCGTCGCCAGCCCCTCGTTGGAAAAGCCGCCGAGCGCGTCCTGGGGGCCGACCACGCCGCTGACCATCAGGACCAAGAGCCCGCCGACGAGGATCAGATCGGGGCTCAAGGCGGTCAGCATGAGGCCCGCGACCACACAGATCAGGACCCCGAGGGTCAGGCCGATCGCCAGCGTCATGCTCGTCGCTTCTCCGCTCGTTGCTTTGGGGGTTCGGAGGGGCGGAGGCCGGAGGTTCAGAGGTTCACAGGCGCGGGGTTCGGCGCTCCGACGATCAGGGGGTCACGCGCCCCAACGCCGCCAGGAGCTGCTCGTGGTGCGGCCCATGGCTCGCGAGGACGCCGCGATTGTGGCGGAGGGTCCGGCCGGCGGAGAAGTCGAGCGGGCGCCCGTCGAGGTCGCTGACACGACCGCCGGCCTCCTCGACCAGGAGCACGCCGGCAGCGTGGTCCCAGATCTTCTCCTGGTAGTCGGCCCGGGTCGGCAGTCGGGCGTAGACCTCAGCCTCGCCGCGGGCGAGCACCCCGTACTTCGCCTGCGAGTCCATCCGCACCGGCGCCGCCGTCATGCCCCACTGTCGCTGCATCTGCGCCGACTGGCCGTGGGCGCTGTGGCCTGACTCAAAGGACTCGCAGAGGCGGAGCGCCGCGGGGTCGAGCTCGCCGCTGACCTTGACCGGCCGAGCCTGCGCCAGCGGGTCCGCGTCGTCGTCGAGGTCGAGCGGGGCATGGAACGCGCCCCGCCCTCGCAGAGCCCAGAGCAGGGTCCCCGAGCGCCCGTCACAGTCGAGGCGCGGGCAGCCGAGCACGCCGATCTCCGGCCGCCCGTCGACCAGGAGCGCGAGGGCGATCGCGTAGTGGTCGCCGCGGAGAAAGCCCTTGGTCCCGTCGATCGGATCGAGGGTCCACGCGCGCTCCCCGGCCGTGTTCGCCGCACCTCGGCCGATCGCCTCGAGCACGGCGCTGATCTTCGCGAGGCCGAAGGGCTCCAGCACCTTCAGCAGCTGACCGCGCAGCGCCTCGGCCCTGGGCGCGCGGAGCGTGTCCATATCCTCCTCGGCGACGATCGGATCGCCCGGGAACGCCACGCCGAGGGCGCGACAGATGAGGGCCTGGGCTGCGTAGTCCGCGACGGTCACCGGCGAGCGGTCCGACTTCTCGAGCGCGGAGCCGCGAAGAGACGTCTGCACCGCACGGGTCGCGACCGAGGCGCTCCGCACGGCCCGGAGAGCAGTCTCGAGTTCTCTGGCGAGGTCGTTCATAGCTGCGTGGACCGGACAATAACCGACGTTCGCCGTCGAGTGGCCCCCGCATCGTCGCCCTCGCCCCGAAAACACCGACGAATGCTACCGTAAGCGCATAGGAGCACCCTTTGCGCAACACTTTGATCCACCTCGGAGCCTTCAGCCTCGCCCTCGGGCTGACCTGGGCCCCCTCCACCGCCCAGGCCTGCGGCGGGTTTTTCTGCGACAACGTCAACCCCGTGGTCCAGACCGCAGAGCGGGTGCTCTTTCGGATCAACGACGACGACACGACGACGGTGATCGTCGAGGTCCAGTATCAGGGACCGCCGTCGAACTTCGGCTGGATCCTGCCGGTCGCGGCCGGGATCACCACCGATGATCTCGGGACCGCCCCCCCTGGCCTCTTCGACGCCCTCGAGGAGAAGACCGCGCCCCGCTTCGAGCGGCCCAGCTACAACGGCAGCGCCGGGATCGACGACGGGGGGAGCAGCTGTGGTCTCCGCCGTAGTCGCTCCGACTTCGTCCCGCCGCCGCCCCCCGACACCAGCGGCGTCGAGGTCGTCGGTGAGGCCGTCGTCGGCCCCTATGCGGTGGAGCTCATCACCGCTGAAAAAGCTGAGAACCTCAGCAACTGGTTGATCGCCAACGGCTACCAGATCTCCCCCGCTGCGATCCCGGCGATCGACCATTACATCGACCGCGAGATGGCCTTCATCGGCCTCAAGCTGACCGCCGACGTCCCCGCCGGACCGGTCGACGCCTTCTCCTTTACGGTCCCGGGGAGGGTCCCCTCACTGCCCCTTGTCCTGACCTCGGTCGCCGCCTCCGCGGACATGGAGATCATCACCTATGTCGCGGGCGCGGGGCGCCACGTCCCGGCCAACGGCGAGGATATCGGCTTCGACTACGAGAGCGTCCGCTGGGTCTCCGAAGATGACACCGACTATCCGGTCGTCCTGCGCGAGGCGATCGGCGACGGATACCAGCGATGGAACACCGAGTTCGCCTCGATCCTGGGCGAGCTCGTGGACATCCAGGACACGCCGATCGACGAGGTGCTCGACCGCGACGACTATCTCAACCGCTACCACTCGTTCATGTCGCCAGCGGAGATGACCTACGACCCCTACTGGATGCCCTCGGCGGACGCCCAGGACCTCAACAACCTCCACTATCTCGACGAGTACCAGGACTACAGCGGAGAGCTGGGCGCTGCGGGCTCCGGCTCCCCGGCGCCGCTCTCGGGGATGATGGTGGTCCTGATGCCGCTCCTCCTCGCCCTCCCGAGACGCCGACGGACCTTCGCTTGATCGGGAGCTGAGCCGCGTGCCTGCGGGACAGGGATACGGAGCGCTCCTCGTGTCCTCCTGGCAAGAGCCCCGCGCTCTCGAGCCCTCATCCCGCGCTCCGATCCGCCAATACTTGCGGGCAGGAGCGGTCGCGGGACCAGACGCGCCAGCTCGGCCTCAGCTCGCCGTCAGGCGCTCGCGCAACGAGCCGTCGGCGAGGGCTGCCGCGGTCTCCTCCGCGCCACCGATCAGCGTCCCGCGGACGAAGACCTGGGGGAAGGTCGCCCACCCGCTCCACATCTTCAGCGCCAGGCGAGGCTTCCAGCCGCCAAGGTACGAGCCGTACTCGAGGTACTCAAACTCGATCCCCGCGTCCGCGAGCGCCTTGCGGGCCCGCTTGACGAAGGGGTTTTGCGCCATCCCGACGACGACGACTGCGGAACGATCGACCGTGGCCTGGACCTCATCGACGACATCGCGGTGAAACTTGCTGACCTTCTCGGCGACGGCGGGGCTGCGGGCGTCGTGATCGAGGAGCGGGCGGATAGACATCGGTCGAGGATAATTACGGCGACCTCCCCCTGCAAGCGCGCCCGGTCGTGACTTCTCCACGATCGCCGGCAGAAGCTCGTCGCCGTGCGCTGGCGCCCGCCTGAGAGGCCCTGGAATACGTCCCGGCTGCTCTTGCGCAACGATCGTTGGCCGCCCTGGCCCCGACAGACCGCCGCGGTACCGCGCCGTCCCGTGAGGTCGGGGTGGAGCGAGCCCGCGTCAAACACGCGCTGAACCTCGGAGCGCTCGCCCTGGGCTCGACGGCGGCTGTCCTCGTCGCGACGAACGATCCGCCCGTAGACCCCGAGCCCCGCCCCCCCGAGACGCACCCGGGGGTCGACGCCAGCGGGACCTCCCCGGGGCTGACGAGGGCTGACCAATCTTTTTTCAACGGTCGTGTTAACCAAGCGCGATCCTCAGGCGTCTTGGCTATGCCCAGTCATCAGGACCGGAGGAATCATGCCCATGGAAGAGATTATCGTCCCGCTCGCCTTCTTTGCCCTCATCGGCTTCCTCTACGCGCAGATGCGACGGCGGGCCGACCTCGCGCTCCAGCGCCGCTACGATCTCGGGGTGCGGACGCTCGACCGCTTTAGCGAGGCCGACGCCCTGGAAAAATTCCTCAATAGCCCCGCCGGCCGCGACTTCTTCCGGCTCATCGACAATCGCAACGGTCCGATCGCCCGCCAGCTGCTGCGGACGATGCAGCTAGGCCTCATCATGGGCTTTCTCGGCGCCGCCTTCTGCGTCCTCAGCGTCGCCGCGCAGCCCGAGATGCTGATCCCTGGGGCGATCCTCACCGGCCTAGGCGCAGCCCTCCTGGTCGGCACCGCCGTGTCGACCCGGCTCGTCCGCCGCTGGGAGCTCATCGACGAGCCCCGCGGGCAGCCGCGGGACTACTCGCCCTACCGTGAGGTGCTCGATTGAGCCACGTCCGCTCCCAACGCGGAGGCAGACCCGGCGATGCATGAGGCCCGCTTCCAGAGGCTCTACCTCGGCGCGCGTGGTCGGCTCTGGGCCTACATCTTTCGGATCACCGGCGAGCGCGAGCTCACCGACGATCTGACCCAAGAGTCCTTCTGTCGGATCTATCAGGTCCCCGATCACGAGCTCGCCGATGGCTCAGAGCGAGCCTATCTCTTCCGGATCGCGACCAACCTGACGAACGATCACTTTCGCCGGAGCAGCCGGGTGCGCCGCTACGTCGCGAGCCTCCTCGGCCCGGCGACGATCGACGATCCGCGGGCAGCCCACGAGATGCAGGCCCTCTTTCAGCGCCTGCGCCCCCGTGAGCGGGCCCTGCTCTGGCTCGCCCATGTCGAGGGCTATTCCCACCAGGAGACCGCCGAGATCCTCGGGCTCAAGCCGGCGTCGATCCGCGTCCTCCTCAGCCGAGCGCGCAAGCGGCTCGCGAGCCTCATCGAGGACCGCGGGCGCGAGGGTCAAGCGGAGCGCGCCCCGAACACCGCGAGCCTGCTCGGCTCGGCCCTCACCCTTGACCGTGTGAAAAAGCTACGCCCAGGAGGATTGCCATGAGCGTTTCCAACGAGCCTCAAGTGCCCCAAGTCGCCGACCTCGACGAGCTCGGAGAGAGCTCGATCGACGGCTGGATGAGCGCGCTCGCGGCCTCCCCCGCGCCCAGCCCCAGGCACCTGCCGACGGCGATCGTCCTCCGACGTGCGCGCCTTGAGGCCCTCCTCGCCTCCCAGCGAGCGCAGACACGACGGGCGCTACGGCCCGCGTTGTTCGCTGAGGCCGTCGGCGTCCTCTCCACCGCGGTGGTTGGCGTCTACCTCTGTAGCCCACCCGGAGAGCCCGCCATCTTCGAAGGCCTCGGCGACATGGCCATCCTCGCCGGCTTCAGCTCCTCCGGCACGGTCATCACGCTCCTCGTAATGCTGCTCCTCCTCTTCTGGTTTGTCGGCGATGAGCCAGCGCTCGCCAGCTAGGAGGCCTCGGCAAGGTCGCGCGCGCCCCCTCAAGCTCTCGTCGGCCCTGACAGCACCGCCGAACCTGAAGATCGATCATCGAGCCGCCACGACGCTCAGCCCAGCACCAGATCGAAGACCGCGACAAACGCGTCGTTCTCGTCCTGCTCGAGGCAGACTGTCCGCGCGGGCTCAGCCCACTTGTCGCCTTCGAGGTAGGGATCGTCCTCAAAATAGAGCTGGGTCGTCAGCAGCTCGACCCCGTCGCGCCAGGCCTTGACGTGGACATGCGCGGGCCGGAGCGTGCCAGCGTTGGGGTAGCGACCGGGCATCAGGGTGCGAAAGGAGTAGGCCCCGTCCGAGCCCGTGCGCACCCACCCGCGATAATTGTAGGTGTCCCCGTTGTCGTAGTCCCCCGAGGGATCGGCGTGCCAGATCTCGACGATCGTCGCGGCCATCGGCGCACAGGCAGCGTCGCTCACCCGCCCGCGGATCTCGAGGGCGATCCCATCATCGCCGACGGTGTCGAGGTCGCTCCGCTCCGGCGAGTCAGGGAGATAAAAGGGCCCCTCAATGTCCGCCGCCGTCGCTTCGCACACGCTCGGGGACTCGGGCGGCTCGCACATCCCCTCCAGCACCTCGTCGTCCATCGTGATCGGCTCCGAGCCGCCGCAGGCGACCGCGACCGCGCCCGTGGTCGCGAGGCAGAGAAACCCGCGCCGGGTGAATGCGTCGTCTCGTCCCATCAGGGCTGCAACCCTACCGCAGACCTGCTGCGGAGGTAGATCCGATCGACGCCCGCGCCCCAGGTCAGGAGGAGGTCGTCGCCGGTGACGGGCAGCCGCAAGCTCAACCGCGAGCTCAGCCGCGTCGCCGATGAAGGGCCAGGACAAAGGCCCCGAACTCGAGGGTCGCCTCGCGTTCCGGAGCGATCCCGCGGACCAGGCCAACGCCCTCGCCGGCGCACCAGGAGACGAGCGCGTGTTTGAGCACAGGCTCCCGCCGAGAGCCGACCCCCTTGCCGGTGATCACCCGAACATAGGGTCGCCCTGCCGCCTGATGCAGGGTGACGAAGTCCGCGAGGTCGACCAACGCCCGCGCCCGGCTGAGACCGCGGATCCGCAGAGTGGGCACCCAGGAGCATCGCCCCGCGCCGTCGATGATCTGCCGCTCCTCCGCCCGCAGCTCGGCCCTCTCTTCGGGCGGTGGCGGCGGAGCGTCGCGCCACTGCTGGCCCGTCCAAGCTCGGGCTCTGATCTGCCGGAGCGCCTCGTCGGCGCGGGCCAGCTCGGGATCGACGGGCTCCGCGACCGTCTCTGGATCGCGCTCTGCGGCGCGCTCCGGGACCACCTCTGGCTCCTCTGGCTCTCCCGGCTCGGACGCCGGAACCTTTGGCCTCGCCGCGGGAGGATGAGCGACGCGGGCGACGATCTCGACCTCGCTCGGGTCGAAGTGCTGATCGGAGAAGGCCGCGGCCATCACCTCTCCCTCGGTCATCGTCGGGCGCGGCGGGGGAGGTGGCGGCGGCGGGGGTGGCGGGGCTGGCAGCCCCTCCGGGAAGCGCTCCCGCAGCGAGGGGCCGAGCGACACCGCTGGCTCCTCCGCGGCCTCAGGCCGACGCCGGCGCTCGTCGGCCTTCCCCCCTCCCCCCTTTCGTCGCTTGCGCCGAGGCATCGCGGTCGGAACGGTTGTAGCGCACTTCTCCGGTCGATGACCGCGACGAAGGCCCGCGCCAAGAGGAGGCCGCCGAGCAGCTCCCCGCGCGGCCGGAGAGCGCGCGCACAGCTCTTGCCACGGCCTTGGACGGTCCTCTCCGGGGCCTCGGACGGTCCTCGGATGCTCCCCTCTCGGGCCTCGGACGGTCCTCGGACGGGTGAGCGCTCACACACATCGTCCTCGTTCGCACCAGGATCCTGCCGCTCTGGTAGATTCCCGCCCGCACCCGCACCCGCACCCGAGCCACGATCATGAGCGCCAAGAGCCCCGACAACGCGAGCGAGCGAGCCGACGACAACCCGCCGAACTTCATCCGCGAGATGGTCGAAGAGCTGCTCTCGCGCGACCCCAACGCGCGAGTCGCCACCCGCTTCCCCCCCGAGCCCAACGGCTACCTCCACATCGGCCACGCCAAGTCGATCGTCCTCAACTTCGGCCTCGCGGCGCTCTGCCCCCAGGGCACCTGCAACCTCCGCTTTGACGACACCAACCCGGCGACCGAGGAGACCGAGTACGTCGAGTCGATCAAGGCCGACGTCACGTGGCTCGGCTACACCTGGGCCGGCGAGCCGCGCTACACCTCGGACTACTTCGAGCAGCTCTTCGAGTGGGCCGTCGAGCTGATCAAGGCCGGCCATGCCTATGTCGACAGTCAGTCCCTCGAGGAGATCCGCGAGGGACGCGGCGACTTCCACAAAGAGGGCGTCGCCAGCCCCTTCCGCGACCGCTCGGTCGAGGAGAACCTCGACCTCTTTGGGCGCATGCGCGCGGGCGAGTTCGAGGACGGGGCCCACGTCCTCCGGGCCAAGATCGACATGGCCTCGAAGGACGTCAAGCTCCGCGATCCGCTGATGTACCGGATCCGCAAGACGCCGCACCACCGCACCGGCGACGCCTGGCCGATCTACCCGATGTACGACTGGGCCCACGGCCAGTCCGACGCGATCGAGGCGATCACCCACTCCCTGTGCACCCTCGAGTTCCAGAACCATCGGCCGCTCTACGACTGGTTCCTCGACACCCTGGAGATCGACCCGCGGCCGCGGCAGACCGAGTTTGGCCGCCTCAACCTCTCCTACACGGTGCTCTCCAAGCGCAAGCTCCAGCGGCTGGTCAACGACAAGCACGTCCACGGCTGGGACGATCCGCGAATGCCGACGATCGCCGGCCTCCGCCGCCGAGGGGTCCCGCCGACCGCGATCCGTGCCTTCTGCGAGCGGGTCGGCGTCTCCAAGCGCGACGGTGTCGTCGACGTCAGCCTCCTCGAATTCTACATCCGCGAGGAGCTCAACCGGACCAGCCCGCGAGTCCTAGCGGTCCTAAACCCGCTCAAGGTCGTCATCACCAACATGGACGAGGGCACCGCGATCGAGGTCGACGCGCCCCTCCACCCGACCGACCCGAGCTACGGCTCACGGACCCTGACCCTGACCCGCGAGCTCTTCATCGATCGCGCGGACTTCATGGAGGATCCGCCGAAGAAGTACTACCGGCTCGGACCTGGCCGCGAGGTCCGCCTGCGCTACGGTCCCTTCCTCAAGTGCATCGAGGCGCTCAAGGACGACGCCGGCGAGATCACTGAGCTGCGCTGCACCTGGGATCCCGAGACCCTCGGCCAAAACCCGCCCGACGGTCGCAAGGTCAAGGGGACGATCCACTGGGTCTCGGCGAGCCTCGCCGCCGACGCTGAGATCCGCCTCTACGATCGGCTCTTCAGCGCCGAGGATCCGAACGCTGGCGACGGCGACTTCGTCGACCGGCTCAACCCCGAGTCGCTGACGGTCCTCCGCGGCTGCAAGGTCGAGCCCTCGCTCGCGTCGCGGACCAGCGGCGAGCAGGTGCAGTTTGAGCGGACCGGCTATTTCACCGTCGATCCCGACTCGCGCCCGAACGCCCTGGTCTTCAACCGGACGATCGCCCTCAAGGACTCCTGGGCGAAGATCTCGAAGAAGTCCAAGAAGTCCAAGAAGGCCAAGTAGGCCAAGTAGGCCCTCGGCCCCGGCTCCCCTCCGCAGGAGGACGAGCCCCGGGGCCGGATGAAGTCGCAGGCGGGAGAGCCCCTGCGCCGTTCCCCGAGCTCGACCCTGCACTCACACCGACAGTGGGCTGCGCGTGTCGACCCGAGGGGGTGGTGGCGCGCGATCGCGCGAGCTGCGGCCCGTTCCCCTGCGGTCAGGAGGGGTGCGACGTGCGACGCTGCAACGGTGATCGCGACTGTCCCTCCGGTGTCTGCTCGAGCTACGCGTCCTGGCCACACGGGTACTGCGTCACCGATGATCCGCACTGAGCCGCGGGCCAGCCCGAGCGCACAGGACCTCGGCCCGACGTACCAGGGAGAGCGCGCGCTCAGACGACGGCGGATCAGCAGACGCGCGAGTCGACATGGAGGATGTCCGCGCCCCCCACGAGACGACGTCTCCGTGGAGCGCACGCCAACCTCGGCGACCGAGCTCGTCAAGACCGCGCCCAGCGGCGACGCGAAGGTCGTGGACACAGCGCCAGCACAGCGCGTTGTCGACCCCCCCGAGCGGGGCGACGAGAGGCGACGCTCGACGCGGCTCGCCGTGCCTCCGTGATCGGCGTATAACAAGATCAGCTCTCGGTCGAGCGGTGGTCGTCCGAGAATGACATGGGTACGCAGGTTCAGAGGAGGTCGCGGGGATGCTGACATGGGCCGAGATACAGGAGCATGTGCGGGCGAAGTACAAGCTCGCGGAGGATCACGGAGACAGCTTCAAGCTGGTCTGGCGCTACGACAATGACCGCCTCCAGCAGATCCTCGTCAACTGCTATGCGGCGCTCGGCGAGGCCTGGTGCAACTTCACCTCCCCCGCCTGTCGCCGCGGCGACCTCTCGCCCGAGCTCGCCCTGCGACGGAGCCTGAGCTTCGCAGTCGGCACGATCTGCCTCGATCAGGACGTCTACGTGATCCGCTACAGCCTGCCGATGAGCGCGCTGAAGCTCGAGACCTTTGACCTCCTCCTCGGCGTCATCGCAGGCACCGCCGATCAGCTAGAGGAGGAGCTCTCCGGCGGCGATGATTTCTAGCGGCTCTTCGCCGGTAGACAGGCGCTCGCCACACTTCGCCGCTCGCCACACTTCGCCGCACTTCGCCGCACTTTGACACCGTTCGCCGCACGTCGTAGCAGCACCGGCGGAGAGCAAGGGCTCGCAGATGTGCGCCCCGTCCCGAGCCGACGCGCGACCTCGTCCTCCGCTGCTATGGTCTCAGCGTGCCCCCATCGCTGCCGAAGCTCCTCATAGCCGCCCTCGTGACCTCTTGCCTCGGCGCCTGTGGGGATGAGCCCGCTCCGGCCCCCGCCGCCGCCCCCGAAGAGTTCGACGATCCCTTCGCCGAGGACGACGAGCCCGCCGAAGGGGCGGCGCTCCCAGCCGACGCCGATCCAGCCCTCGCCGCCGCGGCGACCCCCGCCGCGGGCGGCTCCGACACGCCCGCCCGGCCGCCGCCCGACGGACTCACGGCCGGCGTCGAGGCTGTCCAGGGCGGGCCTGAGGGTCCATCCGAGGCCGAGCCGGAGAGTGCTCGCGACGAGGCGGCCACCGTCGACAGCGAAGCCAAGGCCCGCAAGACCGACGACCCTCCTCCCGCGCCGAACCCCAACGGGTCTAAGGCCGCACCGACCCCGAAGAGCGCCCCTGCGGCGGGCAATCCCCCGAGCGGAGCGAGCGAGGAAGCGCCGCCATCCGCCGTCGACGATGCCCCCGCGACACAGCCCGCCGAGGCTATGCCGGCACCGCAGGCCGTCAAGGAGCCGGCCCCTCCCCCGCCCGAGGCCCGCCTCGTCGGCGCCTATCGCTTCGCCGGCGGCTCCGCCCAGCGGCAGCGCCTCAAGGACGCGATCGACATCGCTGTCCAGCAGCTCAACGCCCTGATCCGCGGCGTCGGTCGCCGCCGTCTCAACGAGAGCAATCAGATCCGCGATCAGATCGACATCGCGGTCAACGGCGACAGGGTGACGACGACCTTCACCCCGGGCGGCACCCTGACCGCGACCCTCGGCGCTGCCGCGATCCCCTGGACCACCGACACCGGCAATGCGGTCACGGCCAAGGTCAAGATGGTCAAGGGCCGCCTCGTCCAGGACTTCAAGTCCGACGACGGCTCGCGACGCAACGTCTTCACCCTCAACAAGACCGGTGACACGCTGACGCTCAGCGTCACGGTCCGGTCGGATCGGCTCTCCGAGCCGGTGAAGTACGCCCTCACCTACAAGCGCAAGTGAGGGTTGCGGGGTCGAGCCCGCTAGGAGCTCGCCTGCGCCGGCTGGCCCATGCAAAACACGTTGAGCTTGTTGCCGTCGAGGTCGCGGAAGTAGCCGGCGTAGAACCCAGGAAAACGCTCGCCGACCGGCCCCTCGTCGACGGAGCCGAGCTCGAGCGCCTTCGCGTGGATCCGATCGACCTTCTCGCGGCTGTCGACGACCAGCGCGATCATCGTCCCGTTGCCGACGCTGGCCGGCTTGCCGTCGAAGGGCAGCGCGATGCCAAAGCCGGTGGTCTTCGGGCCAGTGGTCCAGGCGATGAAGCGCTCGCTGTCTATCATCCGCTTGGCGCCGAGCTCGGCGAAGAGAGGGTCGTAGAAGGCCGCCGCGCGGCTGATGTCCGAGACTCCGAGGGTGGTGTAGCCGATCATCGCAAGTGTCGCTCCAGGGGCGGAGAGTAGCGCCGCGAGGCGAGCGCTGAAACGAGCCCGGAGTGTGGCTTCACACCAGCTTGTTCCGACCTCGCGACGGCTCCCAAGCCGCCGCTCCGAGCCGTCTCGATCGTCGCACCACAGCGACAGGCGCGCGAGGACAGGCGAAGGCGGGCAAAGACGGGCAAAGACGGGCAAAGGCGGGCAAAGACGGGCAAAGACGGGCAAAGACGGGCAAAGACGGGCGAAGACGGGTACAGGTCGTGACAGCGCTCCCCGTCGGTCGAGCCCTATCTCGCGATCTTCTCCGGCTCCACCAGCCCCGCGTCCCCGAGGAGCTCAAGCGCCAAGCTCCAGCGAGCGTTCACCAGCGCGTCGACGTCCCGCCCCTCCGTGAGGAGCAGGGCGAAGGAGCCGAGCGAGGTCTCACCGCGCTCGACCCAGCCGACCAGCCAGGCGTGCGGCTTGCGTTCATCATCGAACACGCAGGTGCCGGTCTTCCCCCGAACCCTGACATCGCCGACAGCCTTCGCCGGGACGATCTCGCGGACGCTCGCCGCAGTCGTCTCGGCGACCGGCAAGCGACCACCGAGCAGGCGGTCGACAAAGTCCACCTCCTCCGCCGGTGAGATCGTCAGCGGCCCCTCCAACCAGAAGAGGTCCACCTCCTCGCCGACCCTCCGGTCGCCGTAGTCCAGGCGTTCGACCCACGATGTCATCCTCGCGAGGCCGACCCGCCGCGCGATCTCCTGAAAATACCAGACGACGGAGCTCTCCATCGCCGAGCGGAGATCGTGATCCTGGTTCCAGCTGTCAAAGGTGCGCCTCACCCCGTCCCAGGGCAGGGTCGCGTCGACCCCGTCGATCGCCCCGACCTCGAGGGAGATCAGCGCGTTGGCGATCTTGAAGGTCGAGCAGGGAAGATGACGCGCGTCGACGAGCTCGCCGCCGTAGGTACGATCGACCGCTCCCTCCCGGCGGAGGATGAAGGCGCCGTCGACCGACGCCGCGGCGAAGCGTGCGCTCGCCCCCTCGAGCGCCTCTCGCCCATGCTCCGCCCCCCCCGGCCGCTCGGCGGAGGCCCGCTCGTCGGCGTTCACCTCGGCGGACACCGTCGTCCCCGCGGCCGCCAGCGCCGTCCTCGGCTCTCGAGGCTCCGCCCCCGAGCCCCCCGAGCGAGCACATCCACCCGCGAGTCCGAGCGACAAGCAGCCTAGAACGACGAGGTCTGTGGCGATCTTCTGGGCTTTCATACGCGAGCAACATACGCTCGCCTTTGTCTCCATATTCCGCGCGATCATGGGCGCTCCATCGTAGCGCCGCGCTCCCCGAGGATCCCATGATAGGGTCCCGCCCGTGATGCGGGGTATGCGTAGCGTAGGGGTCCTTCTCGGGTGGAGCGCCCTCGTCTCGCTCCTCGGATGCAGCGACGGGCCCAGCAGCGCCTCTGAGTCCAACACCGGCTCCGTCACGAGCGCGACGCTCCCGACCTCAGCCACCGACGACGGCGAGTCGACCGGTCTCGGGCCGACCTCCGACGGCCCATCGTCTTCAGGCGGGGGAAGCGAGACGGGCTCCGGTCCCTCGACGAGCGGCGACACGACGACGACCTCGGAGAGCGCCGGAGCTACAGAGGGCACCGGCACTACTGTCACTACCGGCACTACTGTCACTACCGGCACTACCGGCACTACCGGCACTACCGGCACTACCGGCACTACCGGCGCGACGATGAAGCCCGCCGATGCACCTGATTGGGTCATCATCGCCGTCTCCGGTCACTGTATCCCCCCCGAGTGCGACATCCCAGGGACCAACCACGAGTATCTCACCAAGGTCGGGACCACCGAGCGCATCACCACCGTCCTGACCGACGCTGGCTCCAGCGTTGAGGTCTGGGCCTACTCCGACGAGCTCTACAACCGAGACGCTCAGACGAGCCAGCTCCTCCCCGGCGAGGGAGACCCGGTCTACTTCGGCTTCCTCCAGCTCCACGAGGACCTCAACACCCTCCGCGACGCCTGGATCGCCGGCTTCGACGATCCCACCCGCGTCCTCGTCGTCGCCCACTCCCACGGCGTCGTCTGGGCCCACACTGCGATCCACGTCGTCGATGATCTCCCGGTCGAGCTGGTGATCGATCTCGACGGGGTGTCGATGGGCTGGGAGGAGGACTCGCTCCTCGTCGGCTTCGGCGACGACTGGGACGACGTGATCTCGCAATACAACCAGAAGTACGACGCGACCTGGCCCTTCAACCTCGGCGACGCAGAGGCTGGCTGGTCCCTCCCCGGGGTCAAGGGCGCTCAGGACACCGAGGACGTGATCCCTGACTCTGTCCTGATCAACCTCGAGGTCCAGTCCCAGTTCTCCCTCCTCTTCCCCTTCCCCGACGATGACAACAATCATCGCCTCGACGGGAGCAGCGACATGATCTATCGCTATAGCTCCGACGGCCAAGATCACTTCAACATCTACAAGCCCAACGGCGATGCGATGGACTGGGTGATCGAGCAAATGCTCGGCCACCTCGACCTCTAGTCGAGCCCACGAGGCCGTGGCGAGAACCCGCCCGCACCGGCCCTCGCCGAGCTTCTCGGCTCGCCGGACCTCGCGATACCAGCCCAGTACTGCGGTGTTCTGCGGAGCCGCGAGGAGCGACGATTGCGCCGTGAGAGCATAGGAGACCCTCTCCACTGGCGGCTAGAGCTAGAGCGGCCACACCGGGACGTAGAGGTCCATGATGATCTTGCCCTGCGGATGCTCGCGCGGGTCATTGTCCGGGATCTCGTAGCAAAACCTGTCATCGGACCGGTAGCCGCCATCAGCCCAAAGATCCGCTGGAAATGATCCGGCGAGAAGTGGGCGACCTCGGCGAGGGTCGCCAGCGAGAGCGGCTGGTCGAGGTTGCGCTCGATATGGTCGATAACGCGGTTGACCCCGGCGACATACTCGGCGCGATGCGCCTCTGGACGACTTCGCGGCTCCTTCATGGGCGACGCCGAGCCCACCAACGAGAGAGGCAGGGCGCCTCCCCTAGGCTCTCCTACGCCCTCCGAGGAGCTCACCGCAACGCATGCGCGCCCCCCAGCCCCGAGGCTATGCCCACAATCCTGGCAGCGGCATCGTTTCAGGCTAGGATGGGTCCATGTTCGCCTACGTGATTTCGCTCGCTCTCGGCGCCCTCGGGTTCCTGCTCGTCGCCCGCCTCCTCCCGGGGTTCGAGATCCGGGGCGGCTTGCGGTCGGCGTTCGTCGTCGCCCTCGTCTACGGGATCCTCAAGATGCTCATGCAAAAAGTGCTGATCATCGTCACCCTGCCGATGGTCCTGCTCTCGCTCGGGCTCTTTATCCTGGTGATCAACGGCTTCCTCCTCTGGTTGACCGACAAGCTGCTCGAGCGCTTTGAGGTCAAGAGCTTCAGCGCGCTCGCCCTCGGCACGCTCCTCCTCGCAGCCTTCGACTTCGCGGCCCGTGCGATCATCACCGGCGGCACGATCTTCTAGCGGACCCTCGGCGACGACCGGTGGACCTGAGGGCAGGCCGAGCGGCTCGGTCACGTCAGTCCGCGCCGTCGTCCACCATCCGCACCGGCGGCCCGAGTGGCTTGGCGACAAGCCCACGGCAACGCGCGAGCTTGTGCCTAGGGAGCCCCTTGCTGGCCTTCGCGACTTAGTGTAATCATGACACCATCATGGTCACCACGACGCGAATCATCGTCCGCTCCCGCCACACGCCGATCGCGAAGATCGAGGCCAAGCACCCCGGGGCCGCGATCGTCGACGTGACCTCCCGCGGCCCCGAGCCGTGGGTCCGATTCAGCCCCTTCTATCCGCTCGGCGAGCTGCCTCTCCCCTTCACGCCCGGACATCGAGGCGCGAGCGTCGAGGGGATCTGGCAGGGGCTCAAGGTCTTCGAGAGCGCCGACGTCGACCTCGCGGTGATGGCCAAGACGAACATGCGCGGGCTCAAGCGGACCGTCCGTCGCTACGGCCGCTGCCTCGGGCACCGCCGCGGCGTCGAGGGCGAGGCGCTGCTCGGCTACATCGAGGCCAGGCACGCCATCTACGCCCCGCTCTACCGCTTCGCCCTCGAAAATCGCCTCCAGGAAGAGGTGCTCAAGCTCTGTGCGCTCGCGCGCAGCCAGCCGGTCGTCCTCCTCGACTACGAGACCAACTGCGACATCGACGACCCACGCAAGCCCCTCTCCCACGCAGGGCTGGTCGCGGCGTACATCCGCGAGCGCTTGGCCGCAGACATCGACCGAGATGCGCTCGCGAGCTAGCGACTCGCGCTGCTCGTGCCCTGAGCGCTGGCGCTGCGATCGTCGCGGCCGGATCTGACAAGGCGACCGGTCCTCGAGGCCCGGTCGCGTCGACGAGGCCGGCGAGGGGGCGCCGGCGCTTCACGGAACGGCCGCGACGGCACCACGGGCTCACGCGAGGCCCGTCGCCGCCGAGCAGTGGCTAGGCGCGCCCTTCCCGACTATGATCGCGGCGATGGCCTTCTCCGACGACACCAAGACCTGGGCGAGAGCTCAGGCTGATCGCCTCCGCAGCGACCCCAAAGGCTGGGCTCAGGACCAGACTGACCGTCTCAAAAAGATGGTCGACGTCGCCCCCTTCAGCCCCGAGGCGCTCGAGCAGGAGATCGCGGCCCTCCGCGAGTCGGTCGCCCGCGTCGACCAACTCTCCGCCGACGAGCGCGTCGTCCTCCACGACGCGATCA
>Ga0316189_10000348_pt1 | contig 45823 bp, 38 predicted proteins | sample LowCovwburrow_MG_FD_204930 | JGI IMG/M metagenome (GOLD analysis project Ga0316189, IMG submission 204930) | Coastal sediment microbial communities from Maine, United States - Lowes Cove worm burrow | ecosystem: Environmental > Aquatic > Marine > Coastal > Sediment | place: USA: Maine... | reverse complement strand
GCCAGACGCCGCGCGCAAGGCAGCAACGCCGACCCTCCGATACGGAGACGACGCGCCCAGCGCAGACCAGGCCTCGGCTTCCCCCCTGCCCGCCCCTCCGCCGAGCGGGGTTGAGCTGGGGCGCGGCCATGGGTCGGGTATCCGACCGCTGCTGGACCTGCCCGAAGACTTCGAGCACGAGCCGGGCATCCCGCCCGAAGCCGGTCCGAGCGCGCCAGAGCCCGACGCCCCGCTACCCGCCGCGCCCCTGTCCCAGCGTCCGGGCAGCGGTGGCTCGCGGGCCCCCGACGCCATCGTGACCGATGTGCATCGCACGGGCGAGACCGAGGTCGTCGAGGTCCCGTTCGACCACGACCCACTCCCTCGGGCGCGGTTTACCGCAAAGGGGACTCTCATCGCGGAGCCCGACGCCCCGCCCGCAAGCGCAGTGGACGAGGCCGACCTCATCCGACGTATGGCAGGCGCGCGACAGGTCCTGCAGACGACGCGAGCGCGCGACGCGGCTATCGAGGCGGTGGTGAGCGCGGCAATGGTTGTGTCGACGCGTGTGGCCTTGTTTCGCGTGCGCGGCACGGAGCTGGTCGGATTGTCCTCGCCGCGCAGCAAGCTCTGTGACGTCGGCGGAAGGGTCGTCCCCCTCGAGCCCGGCACCCCGGTCGCCGACGCCCTCGCTGCGGGCGACTTCGTGGGGTCGCTTGGCGATCCAGATCTCAGCCTCGCGCTCGAGCTGGAAGACGAGCCGACCTGCTTGCTCCGACGGATCGAAGTGCTCGGCCGACCCATCTTGGTCCTGTACGTCGACAGTCCGAGCCGGCCGTTCGTGGATGCGGAGGTCCAGCAGCTCGACGCGCTGTGCAGCGATGCCAACGAAGCTTTCGAGGCGATCGTCAAGGCACGTCGGGAGGCACGCCCGTCGCAGGCCGCCGAGGCCGTCGCTCCCGCCCCCGAACCGCCTGCGGCTCCGTCCGAGACACCGCCCGAGACACCGAAAGTCGAGGCGCCCGTCGCAGGCACGGGCCCCCACGAGAGCTGGGGCGCGCCCTCGGACCGACTGCGCCAAGCCTACGGCGGCGACGGCCCGCAGCCGGACCTTTCTCCCGAAGAACAGACGACGGCAACGTTCGAGGCTCCCCCTGGTCTCACAGCCGCCCCGCCAACGCCGAGCACAGCGGCTGCCACGGACGCAGGCCCACCCGCGCCCGCCGCGTTCACAGAGCCCACCACGCTCCCAGGACCGCCTGTGCCCATCGCGCCGCCCGTGCCCACCGCGCCGCCTGAGCCGGCCGCGACAGCCCAAGCTCCCGAGCCTGCGCCCGTCGTCGTCCCCGAGCCGCCCGCGCCCAACCCATTCCCAGCGCCGCCCGTCGCCGCTCCCGTGCCGCCTGAGCCGGCCGAGCCTGCTCCCGCCGCTCCAACTCCCGAGCCGGCCGCGTCGACCGAGCCCATCCCGACCCAGGCGCCGCTCGACCCGGGCTCGACGGCGGTCGCCCCCATCATCCAACCCGGACCGACACAGTACGACGACGACGACGACGATGTGATCGTACGGATTGGACGGCCCGCCGAGGAGCGCGCTGGATTGGAGCGACCGTCCAGCGCTCCGACGGCAGAGACCGACGCCGTTGACGCGCCCGAGGCCCCCCCTGAAGACGACTCCGAAGACGATGACGGCGGATTCGAATTCCGACCGCCGACGCGTACCACCGAGGAGCGGGCCCCCGGACTCGGGGTCGCGCACGTCAGCGATCCCGCCGACGGAGACGAGGACGAGCCGGTCGACGATCCCAAGATCAGCGCGCGGCTCACCGTCCACAGCGCTCCGCCACCTCCGCCCGTCCCGCCGCCGCCCAAGATCCAGCTGCTACCGCCGCCGAGTCACGACCCCGGCGACACACCCGCGCCTCCGCTCTCCGGGGTACCGCCCGACGAGCCGGAGCCACAGCCGGAGCCAAAGCCGGATCCACAGCCAGCGACCAAAAGTCCTGCGCAGACGCTGCCTGCCGATCTCGCGGGTGCCGTGGACCCAACCGGCATCATCTCGCTGGCGTCGCCCATCAATCAGCCCACCATGCGGGGACGCATCGAGCTCGAGGCCGATGACTGGGTCGGCAAAGCGAGCGAGTCGAGCCGCGGGCGCATTGACGCGCTCGTCGCCGCCATTGCGGAAGGCAGCGGCAACGTATCTGCCCTGGCCACCGAAGGCGATGCGGCCTACGCCGCGCTTGCCGCCAAGCTGCCCGGCCCGCTCGAGGTCCTGCGTCGCGATCTTCGTGCGCTGCCCCCTCCGGCCGCGCACGGTCCACTGATCCGCGCGGCGATTTCCGCCGGTCCGCCGATCGTCCCCCACCTGCTCGAACTGCTGCGGCACCCCAACCCGGACGTGCGCTTTTACGCAGCGTACATTTTTCAGGAACTGCGCGACGATCGCTGCGCCGAAATGCTCGGGCACCTTGCCTTCGATGTCAGCGGCGACGTTCGAATTATCTCGATGCGCGTGTTGGAGACCTACAGCCGTGCAGAGCAGTTTCCCGCGGCGTGCTTGACGGTCCGCAGCCGGCTTGAGCGCGTCGATCCGACCGAGCGGTTGTACGCAGCCCGTGCGGCGGGGACCTTGCGCGACACAAACGCGATAGCGCGCCTCATCGATCTGCTGACCAACACCGACCGCTTCATCCAAGAGGCGGCGATCGAGTCTTTGTGCTCGATCACTGGGCAGCAGCTCGGCCTCAAGCCCCACCGCTGGAAGGCCTGGTTCAACGAGCACCACGGTCGACACCGAATCGAGTGGATCATCGACAGCCTGCGGCACAAGGACATGCCCGTGCGGCAGTGGGCGGCCCACGAACTCGGCCGGATCACGGGGCACCGCGTGCCGCTGGCCGCCGCGGCCGACAAGCGTGGGCGTGAGGCGGCGGTCCGGGCTTGGACAGATTGGTGGAACGCCGAGGGCAAAGCGCGCTTGGGCGCCGACCGTCGCGGCCTGTAGCGACGTGTGGACGCTAGCGCGCAGGCCGGGCCGTCGAGCTCCGCCGACCCGGGCGCACGACGCCAACCGCCACCGCGGCCAACACGATCCCCGCCCCAATCGCCTCCGCCGAGGAAACGCTCCCGCCCAGGACGGCGACGGCCAGAATCACCGCCCCGACCGGCTCCAGCACGATCGCCAGCGACACCACGTGCACGGGTGCAAACCGGACCGCCCAGTTGAGCAGGCCGTGCCCAACCACACCGGGCACGAGGCCGAGATACAGCAACGCCAAGAGATCAGAGACCTCGGCCCCCGCGGGGACCCACGTCACGCCCGTGCCCACCGCCACGGCAGCCAGCGATACCGCCGCGATGAGATGAATGGCGCCCAGGTACGCGGTCAACGAAAGCCGAGTCCGGAGACTGCGACCGACCGCGAGGTATCCGGCCGCAGCCGCCCCCGCGAGCAACGCCAGCGCGTCACCGGCATTGGGTGGCGTTGCCGCGCCCGATCCGTCCGCAAACATCACCGCCGTCCCCGCGACCGCGATGGCCCCCGCGACGTAGCTCCGCCACGTGGCGCGGTCGCCGAGCCAACGCCCGTACACCCCCGCGAAGAGCGGCTGCGTCGCAACGAGCGTCACGGAGCGAACAACGGTGGTCAGGGTGAGCGAGGCCACCCACGTCCCGAAGTGCAGCGCGAGCAGCCCGCCCGCCAGGAGCATCCGCCGCCGCAGCGCGGGATCCCGCATGGCCGCCCGCCACGGCGTCCACGCAGCGCGCCCTGCGAGCAGCGACATCGCGAGGCCCGTCACGAGCACCCGGCCCGCACCGATAAGCGTCGGCTCGAGCGGGGCCGCAAGCAGGATGACCAGGGCGGCGCTGGAGATCGCCGCGACCGCGGCCGCAACACCCAACACCAACAAGCGCGGATCGGGGGCTGCGTCCGTGGTGTGTCCAGGCGTGTCCGCATGGGCCGCGTCCGGATCCGCCATCGGCGCAAATGTGACGGGGGCGGCCTTCGCGGTCAAGCGCACCCACGCAGATCAGGGTGGACGGCCGTGCGCCGCTCGCGCTGGCGGATCAGGGCGTCGGAGTGCTATCAAGCATCTTCATGTTCGAGACGATCTCCAAGGGATTTCGCAGCGCGCGCGAACGTCTGACCGGTCGCGGCGAGTTGACCGAGGACGTCGTCGACGCGGCGCTCAAGGACGTCCGCATGAGTCTGCTCGAGGCGGATGTGGAGTTCCGCGTCGTCAAGACGTTCCTGGCCAACGTCAAGAAGGAGGCCCTGGGCGAAGAGGTCCAGCTCGTGGCCAAGGCTGGCGACACCAAGATGCGTGTCCGGCCTGAGGACCACTTCGTCCGGATCTGCCACGAGCAACTGACCGCGCTCATGGGTCCGGTCGACGCCGAGATCGCCACGGCGAGCAAGGGCGTCACCGGGGTCATGATGGTCGGGCTGCAGGGGTCGGGTAAGACCACAAGCACCGGCAAGATCGCGAGCAAGCTGCAGACCGACGGCAAAAAAGTGCTGCTGGTCGCCTGCGATGTCTACCGGCCGGCCGCGGTGCGTCAGCTTCAGGTCATCGGGGAGCAGCTGTCGATCGAGGTGTTCGCGCTGGACGGCGGCGACCCGGTCGAGATCGCAAAGCAGGCCAACGACAAGGCCGCCGCCGAGGCGTTCGACTTTGTCATCTACGACACCGCAGGTCGCTTGAGCATCGACGACGCCCTCATGGGCGAGCTCGATAACATCAAGGCCGCGGTCAACCCGGCGAACATCTTCCTGGTCATCGACGCGATGATCGGGCAGGACGCGGTCACAACCGCCAAGACCTTCGACGAGCGCATCGACATCACGGGCGTGGTGCTCACCAAGCTCGACGGCGACGCCCGTGGTGGTGCGGCCCTGTCGATCAAGGCAGCAACGGGCAAGCCGATCAAGTTCCTCGGCATGGGCGAGGGACTCGACAAGCTCGAGGTCTTTCGCCCCGAGGGGCTCGCGGGCCGCATCCTGGGCATGGGCGACCTCGTCGGCCTCATGCAGGATTTTCAGGGGGTCGTCGACGAAGAGCAGGCCGCAGAAGACGCGGCCAAGATGCTCGGCGGCGGCTTCACGATGGACGACTTTCTCGCGCAGATAAAGTCGATCCAGAAGATGGGCAGCCTCAAGGACCTGATGGACAAGATGCCGCTGGGCCAGATGCTCGGCGCCGACATCCCTCAGGAGGCGCTCGACAAGGCCGCCGACGACGGCGAGCTGGGGCGCGTGGAGGCGATCATCCAGTCGATGACCCGCAAAGAGCGTGCGACCCCGGAGCTGTTCCTCAAGGACGGCGACCCCAAAGAGCGCAGCGCCTCGGCCAAGCTCTCCCGCCGCAAGCGTCGTCCCCCCAAAGACCCATCCAAGATGGCGGACCTGCCCGTGGATTCGTTCGTCGACAGCCGCGTCCGACGCGTCGCGATGGGCAGCGGGCGGGGCGAAGAGGACGTTCGCGCCCTCGTGGGCCGTTTTCTCGCCATGCGCGACATGTTCGGGATGATGGGCGATCTGATGGGCGGCGGTGGCGGCATGCTGTCCAAGCTCCCGGGCGTCAAACAGCTCAAGCAGCTCGGTGCCATGCGAAAGATGGCGCAGAACCCAGAGGCCCTGCAGGCCATGATGGGCGGCGGCGGCATGCCAGGGATGCCCGGTATGGGTGGCATGCCCGGCATGGGCGGCATGCCCGGCATGGGCGGCATGCCCGGCCTTCCTGGGCTGCCCGCAGGCGGCGGTGGCGGTCGCGCCTCGAGCAAGGCTGCCCGCAAAAAGCAGAAGCAAGCCCGCAAGAAGAATCGCCGCAAGTAGGCGGCGAGGCGGCAGCGGAGCCCCGCCCACCGCAGGGGCTGCGGACTACTCGTCCGGGGTGAGCATCAGCGGCAACGCGCGATGGCTGCCCGATGCGGATGGATCTGGCGAGTCGGCGGGGGTCGTGACGCGATAGACCCCGTCGAGCCAGTTGCCCAAGTCGATCATCTTGCAGCGACGCGAGCAGAACGGGCGAAACGCGAAGTCGTCTGCGACCTCATCGGTGCGCTGACAGATCGGACAATTGATCTTCATCAACGTCGCGGAGCGTAGCACATCACCCATCGTTACCGTCCCAGCGCGTCTTCGATCGCGGCGAGCTTCGGCGCGACCTCGGACTCGAACGCAAGCACCGCGAGTACGGCGGTGCGGTAGTGGTCCATCAACAAGGCTTGCCGCGCGTCGCACAGCTGGTCGGCGCGAAACGCCTCTTCGTGCAGCGTCTCGACGATGGTCCCGTCGACCCCGTGAGCACACGCAGCGAGCATGTTGGCCGCCACGATTCGATGGTCCCCCGCCACGTGGCTCGGGTCGAAGATGACCGGGAGAATCGTCCGCTCCCGCGCATGGTTGATCACGTTGAGATCGGGTTGATTGCGGCAATACCCGCCCTTGGTGAACAGGGTCTTCATGCCGCGCTCGCACAGCACGATGTCGAGGTTGCCTTGGTTGGCGATGTACTCGGCAGCAGAGAACCATTCGAGCGCCTCGTTGCCGAACCCTCGCTTGAGGATGGTCGGCCGCCCCACCCGCCCCACCGTCTCGAGCAAGTCGAAGTTCTGGGCGTTGCGCGTTCCGATCTGCAGCATGTCCGCATGCTCTGCTATCTCGGGCACGATGGCGTGGTCCATCACCTCGGTCACGTAGGGAATCCCCGTCTCCTCGCGCGCCCGATCGAGCATTGCAATGCCCTTCATCCCGAGTCCGCGCCAGTCGGTGGGCCGGGTGCGCGGCTTGAACGCCCCGCCACGCAGCATGATGCGGTCCAACACCCCGAGGTCCTCGCCAAGCTGACGGGCCATGCGCGCCACCGCGAGCGTCTGCTCGAGCGTCTGGGGCGAGTCCGGGCCGACGACAAAGATATGTCCGTCGCCACCAAACCGGCGGACCTTGCCGTCGAGCCCCTTGATCTCCACGGGGCGGCGAGCGCGTCGGTGCACATCCCCCTGCTCGTCGGAGATGGTGCGCGCGATGTTCTTGTAGTTGGACGCGACGTTCCACGCCGTGCGCACGCCGGGCAGGTCGCGAACGTAGCCTTCGCGTCGCTCGAGCTCTCGTGTGTCGCCCACCACGTGCACGGTGTCGTACACGCCGTGCCCGAGCGTGATCTCAACGCGGTTTCCGAAGCGAGCGGCCAAGTCGCGGAGCTGGTCGATCGTCGACTGACGGCCCTTTTCGATCTCGATGATCATCGCGGGCGTCAGCCTCACGGAAAACCGCAGGGCTTTCAAGGGGGCGACCGTCGCGAGCACACGCGCGACGCGGCGTGCCCGGCCGCCGCCGGCCGGGGCGACGGCGTCCGGCCGCGCCACGGGCACCCAGTGCGGCGCCCGGTCCGGTTACAAGCCGCCCCACCCCGCGACCGCTCTAGGCAGTCGGAAGCGAGCCGATAGCCTCGGCGATTCGGCCGACGCCATCTCGGATCGTCTCGTCCGCGGTGGCGTACGACAGCCGTAGGTGCCCGGGAGCGCCAAACGGAGTGCCCGGGACCGATGCGACCAACTTTTCCTCGAGCAGCCACGTGGCCAGCGCGATGTCGTCGGCGTGCTTGCACCCCTCGCCGACGTGCCGCGACACATCGGCAAAGGCGTAAAACGCCCCATCGGGGGGCTGAACGGAGACTCCAGACACCGCCGCCAGCCCGTCGAGCATGACCGTCCGACGTCGGGTGAAGGCTTCGTGCATGGCCTGGGTGTCCGCAGCGACCGTCGGATCGGTAAGGGCGACCAGCGCCGCGTACTGCGACGGCGTCGCAGCGCCCGAGGTCATCTGGCTCTGGATCCGCGACGCGGCGGACACCAACGCGGGGGGCCCCGCCAAAAATCCGATGCGAAACCCCGTCATCGCGTAGGTCTTGGACACGCCATCGATGACGATGACGCGATCGGTCAGGCCGTCGAAGGCGCGGATGGCACTGGCGTGCTCGAACCCGTCGTAGACAAGCTTGCGGTAGATGTCGTCAACGACGACCCAAGCCTGCGGGGCGCACCGTGCGATGACTTCGCCGAGCGCGCGAAGCTGGGCGGCGTCGTATCCCACGCCCGTAGGATTGCCCGGGCTGTTGAGCACAACAAACTTCGTGCGGGGGGTGAGCGCCGCTTCGAGCAGCTCAGGCGTCAGGCGCCAGCCCGTCGCGGCGTTTGTCTGCACAACGACCGGGGTGGCCTCCGCCAGGCCGATCATGTCGGGGTAGCTGACCCAATACGGCGTGACGATCACGACCTCGTCCCCCGCATCGCAGGTGGCCAAGAAGAGATTTGCGAGGCTGTGTTTGGCTCCGCAGGAGACCAAGATCTCCGAGCGTGAAAACTCTCGGCCGTGCACCGCCGACAGCTCGGCGGCAACCGCATCCCGCAGCTGCGGCAGGCCCGGGACGGGTGCGTACCCCACCCGGGTCGTCGCGGAACGCTCGGCCACCGCGGCGCGCACGGCTTGAGGCGGCAGGAAGTCCGGCTCGCCGGCTGCGAAGTTGAGGACCTGCTTGCCCTCGGCGCGGAGCTCGCCCGCGCGACCAGAGACAGCGAGGGTGGCAGACGGCTTGATCCGTTGCGCGCGGCGGGAGATGGGAACGGCGTCACTCACGGTGGGATGCCTCGTTTGTCGCTCGTGCAATATCGACGTGCGCCTGCCCATAAGCGCGAGAAAAGGACGGACTCAGACCGCTGGGCCACGCGATCGACAGCCTTGTACCCCGAACGCGCTCCGACTCGCACATCACCGCTGCGTTGTGCGCTAGCCACCCGCCCTCGGCCAAGAGCAGCACCACGGGATCAAAGACCTCCGGTGTCGCGAAGGGCGGATCGACAAAGACGAGGTCAAACGGCTCTTGGGCGGCCGGCCGGTCACGCAGGTAGCGCACCGCATCCGCACGCTCAATCGTGCACTGCGCGTCGATGCCGAGCGCCCGCGCCTGTGCGCCGAGGTGGCTCACCACGCGCGCGTCGCAGTCCAAGAGCGTCAGGTGCCGGGCCCCGCGACTCAACGACTCAAACCCCAGCGCACCCGAGCCGCCAAACAGATCCAAGACCCGGGCATCGTGGACGTGTTGCTGGAGGTGGTCGAAGATGGCGCCTCGGACTCGCGCCCCCGTGGGACGCAGCCCTGCCACGCCGCTGGGCAGTTCCTTGAGGACGCGCCCTCTAAGCCGTCCGCCGCCTATCCGCTGCACGCGCGGAGCTTGCCACGTCCGGGCGGCTCGCGGCCAACTGGCCTATACGGGGGCCTGAGCTGCCGCTGCGGCTCGCGCAGCGCGCTCGGCCATGTCGGCGGCCTCCAGCCGAGCCCAGCCGGCAGCGAGTACGCGGCGCCTTCGGACCCATGCCAGCGCAATCAGCGGGGCCAGCAGCGCAAACGGCATGCCGCCCCCTGCGATCATCGGATACCAGACAAAGCGGCCGGGCAGACCCGCACGCCAGCGCTGTGCCAGCTCGTCCAGGCTGTGGTCGTAGGACTTGATGATCGCGACCTCGAACTTGTGACCGTCTCGCACCTGACCGATGACTTGGCGCAGATGCATTTCGCCGTTGGGCTGCTCGCGGAGGAACCCCACGAAGTCACGTGCCGCCGCGTACGCCACGGAAGCGTCGACGCCGTCGGCCCCACGAAAGTGAGCCTCCAGACGCTCCAAGTTTGGAACGCCAGGGCCGAACACCGCGGTCGCCAGGGTTTGGGCGCGCTTGAGGCTGAGCAGCCCAGTGAAGCTGTCGGCGATGCCCTCGTTGAACCAGCGCGGGACGGGGTGGCCGTCGAGCGCGCGGTACAGGACCACGTGGGCCATCTCGTGCTTGAGCAGCTCCTCCAAGTTCGTCTGAGAACCGTCGGGTGCGTGGCGAGCGATCAGGATCTCACCGCTCGACGAGTGCGCGACACCGGCAACCCAGTGCGGCATCGCGCTCGCCTGCGCCACACGGCCGGAGTGCTTGAGAAACGTGATCGTGACCGTGTCGTCGACGTCGCCTGCGAGCGTCGACTCGACCTCGGACCACCACAGCGGTGCTTGCTCGATGAGGTCATAGGCGTCTTCGTCGAGCGACGGCTCCCATTGGAGCGTCATGGTGCCCACACGGGCCGAGCGCGTGGCCGCGGAGACATCCCAGCCCGCGGGGCGGCCGTCTTCGGCCTGCGCCGATCCGAGGACGCCCAAGTACAGCGCGAGCACCCCAACGAGCACACGCAGCGGCCGGGCGACGGCTGTCCACCAGGCCGCGAAACGACCCCCACCCCGAACATTGCCGCGCATGTTCTGTTCAACGCCGCGGCGCTGTCCACGGTTTCGGCCGGGGGTTCGAGTCATGGGCTCACCGTGAGCACGACTTGCTCCTTGCGCAAGGTCGTCGCAACCAACACGGCGACCGCGCCCCCGATGGCAGCGATCGCAACGGCAGCGATGATTCCGCCGCGAGCGCGCGGAGACAGCCTCGCAGCGGCTCTACGTTCCTTCATCCCCCCTCGCACGAGCCGCTGGCGCTCCTCCCACAGGACCCCAACAAGGCCCACCTCGTGCACGGCCGTATTCGCGCGCACCGCCAACGGTGTATCCAGCCGACAATCCCGCGCCAACACGACGGGGTTGGGGCGTGACGGGACGTAGCCGACGAGGATGACGAGCGCGTCGCGGCGTTCGCGGCAGATCTGCCGGGCCGAACCCGACCCCAGCGGGAGACGTCGCACCACGGTCGTCGGCGACGGCGACGCCCGGGCCGTACCCTCGAGGGCGTCCAAAAGCGCGCGTTCTTCCTTGGTGCCCGGCGCGTCCGGAGACAACCCGACGGCGACCGTCACGGACGGAGCCTTGGCGGGCGTCAGTTTCGGTGCGACCACCCGTGTGGGCGGGTCTGACTGGCCGGGCGCGCTTGGGCGCAGCGTGGTTTGGACGGGCGTGGTTTGGACGGGTGTGCCCGGCTCCTTGGGCTCCGCTGGGAGAGCATCCGACGGCTCGACCGCGACGGGTGCTCCTGGCTTGCCGTCGCCCGCCGGCCGCTGATCGGCGTCGGGCGTAGCGCCCTCAGCGGGGTCCGCAACCGCGTCGTCCGTTGGCTCCGCGTCCGTGTCGTCAGGCGCATCGGCGTCCGCGGGCCGCACCGCATCTGCGGCGGGTTCTTCCGACGGCGCCGGGTCCTGGACGACGGGCGCGCGAACGGACGCCCAGGCCCCCCCAGGCGCTAGGACGCCTAAGGCTGCGACGAGGACAGCCGCTCGAGATATCGACCCAGGGCCCATACTTCTTTCGCGCGGAAGCCGGTCACAAACTGGACCCCCACCTCTTGGTCGGCTTGGCTCACCCATCGGACTTCGGCCCCCGCGGAGACAGCTCCGGGAAGGTCCGGGAGGGCAAACGATACATCGAGCCGCGTCCCCACGGCGACGGGAGCATCCAGGGCGATTTTGATGAGTGCGCCTCCCACACTCAGGTCGCCGATCAGGCCGGTGCCGGTCGTCTCACCCACGGTGACCTCGACCGGCAGCTCAACCTCGAATCGAGGGGTCGCGCGCAGCGCAGACCCGGTAGGCGTTTCGGCGCTCACCGTGCACACCCCCAACCCATCGACGATTTTGGACTTGTCTTCACCATTTCAAACTCGCTGCGACTCATCGGACCACCGGCCCCGGATCCCCCCGCGCTGGGCGCCGTCGCTCGGACAGCCATGTGCGGTAGGCCTTCATCTTTCGCTGCTGCTCTGCGGGGGCGCGACGCTTGCAAGTGCTCATCTCAGCACTGCGGGGCGCGGCCCCCCAACGCACCTCGGGACAATCGTTGGGATTGTAGGCGACTTCGAGCGCGGCCTTGCGCTCGACAAGCTCGGCCATGGTCAAGGTGACCTCGCTCCCATCACTGCGATTGTACGCTACCGCGAGCTGAGGATCTGCGAGGCGAGCGTCGCGGGCGGCACGGAGTTTCGCCCGCACAGCCTCAAGATCGCCCGCTTCCACGCCAAACGCCGAGGGGCTGCGCGCGACTTTGTCTTCGAACCCCGTCGCCACATCGATCGCGATGAGCAACCGGAGGTCGCGTGCGGGTGTGGAGAAGTTCTCCCACGCTCCCGTCGTCTCAAAGATGGCGTAACCGGTCGGCATCGCCACGGTCGCCCCGGACTTTGCGACATGGGCCTGGCCGTTGTTGACCGAGGTGATGCGCACCGCGGATGCCTCGGACAGGGCGACAATGGCTTCGTCCTGGGCGCGAAACGGGTCCCGCACTCCGGGCGTGATGAGCGCATCCATCGCGTCGTAGAACTGCGGCGCTGAGAGACGCGCTTGCTGCTCGCTGATGTCCCCGTAGCCAGCGCGCGCGGCGATGGCCGCATCGTCCGCGGCCACCATTGTCTTGAGCCCGTCCACGCGCACCACATCGAGCGGACGGAACGCTTTGAAGCCGCTGCCGCCCAGCGTCGGATCGGGATTCCACAGGAAGTTCCCCTCCCAGAACCGCTTGCGCGTGATGCTGCCGTCGGGCTGGCCATCGATGGCGTACAGGACGCCTGGCTCCTTGCCCTGCGGATCGACCAGCTCGGCCAATACAAAGATGTGGCCGTACGGGTCGGCGTACATCGTCCCTGGCCGGAGGCTTCGGCGAGACAGCTCCACGGGGTAAAAGTCGGTCTTGGCGTCGCCAAACGCCGCACGCCCATTGCCCGTGTGCACCCCCCAAGCCAGCGTGCGTCGGAAGTAGCGCTGAACCGCACCGAGCTCGCCCGCCTTTTTGGCATCGGGCGCATGCTCCGGGGTCGTGCTCACCGCATGCAGCGCGCCGCACCGCGGAGCCTTGCCACCTCGGCCACGCGAGCACTGCCGGAAGCCGAACGGCAGCTGACGCTTCCACGCGTAGTACGCCCGCAAGAAATACGGCGTGTCGGCGCAGTCGGGCTTGAGGTACAGGCCCACCCGCTTGGTGTCGGGATCGTCCTCGCCCCAGCCGTAGTGGTCGTGCAGCAGATTGCGGCCGGCATCCGCGGTGACTTCGTGCAGGGCCTTCCATGCGAGCGACTCGCCGCGCGGTGCGTGGAACATCTCGCGCACCCACGCCGAGAACAGCGCCTCCTCCGACGCCGTCCACTTGCGCTCGACCGGCCATACCGCATCGCTGGTCGCGGCGCGGGCTCGGCCCGATCGCCCCACCTTGACCGTCGCGCACGCCAGCCCCGCGCCATCGCGCCCGACGATAATGCGCATCGACTTGGCCTCGCTGGGCAACGTCAGCGCCGCGATTACGGCCGCGGGCACGCCAGGCCGGTGCGTGACCTCGGCGTCGATCGGTACACCGCCCACCTCGACCCGCACGGCCAGCGGCGCTTCGTCGGCAAGCGTGGCCGCAACCACGCGCACCGGCTCCGAGGCACGGGGGCGACGCGGCGACACAAAGATTCCCAGGTCGTCGCGGCCATCGTCGGGACACGGGCCTGCATCGGCGGGCGTGGGCAGCGGGGCTGGCGGAAGCGCAGCAACAACCTTCGACGGCTCGGGCCCCGCGTTGGCCGGATCGTCGGCCCCCACGTCCATCGTCTCTGTCTCCGCGACCGGTTGGACCCCATCGTCCGAGGCCGCCGCGCCTCCGGCTGCCGGTTGCAACGCACCATCGGAGGTCGCAACGTCCTGCCCTTTGCAGCTCACGCCGAGCCCGGCGGCAGCGCACACCCACGCCATCGTGAACACACGGAGTCCACGCGCGGCGACTTGCCCGAGCGTCACCGCCCGCTCGCGCCGTGTGCTGGCACCATCCACTGCACCCGAGATGTAGCAGGTAGTTGGGTTTGCACGCGACACCCAACCGCACGCAGGAGGCCCATGTTATCGATCAACTGCATGCTGGCGCTGATCGCAGACAAATTCCCCGCGGACGGCCTCGCCCTACTGGCCAATCTCGGCCTCGAGGTCGACTGCCGCCCCGGCCTGTCCGCAGACGAGATCCCTGAGGCGCTCGCCGAGACAAACGCGGGAGTCCTCGTCGTGCGTTCGACCAAGGTCACCGCCCACGCGTTTGCACAGAACAAGGGATTGGCTCTTGTTATCCGCGCGGGAGCGGGTGTGAACACCATCGACCTCGAGGCCGCGTCGGCCCGCGGCGTCCACGTCGCCAACTGCCCCGGAAAGAACGCCGTCGCCGTCGCCGAGCTGACCATGGGACTCATGCTGGCCCTGGACCGAAGCCTGGTCGACGCCGCGTCCCAAATGAGGGCGGGTCGGTGGAACAAGCACCGGTTCAGGAACGCACGGGGCCTCCATGGGGCCCGGCTCGCATTGGTCGGGTTCGGGGCTATCGCGCGTGAGGTCTGCACCCGCGCCCAGGCATTCGGGATGATTGTCAGCGCCTACGATCCCTTCCTGACCGAGGCTGCGGCCGGGGCCGCTGGCATCCGCGCTGTCGCCTCGCTTGCCGAACTCGTTGCCGACGCCGACGTCGTGAGCGTGCACGTGCCCTACACGCCACAGACCCGCCACATGATCGGTGCCGACACCCTGGCAGCGATGAAGGACGGTGCTTTCCTCCTGCACGCCGCGCGCGGCGGCGTGGTCGACGACGCCGCGCTCGCCCAAGCGGTGCAGGCGGGGCGCCTGCGCGCTGGGATCGATGTGCTCGAGGAGGAGCCGTCGATCGCCGACACCCCGTTCGATCACCCGCTCACCAAGCTGGAGGGCGTGTACGCCACCCCGCACATCGGCGCGTCGACCGACCAGGCCCAGACGGCGGTCGCCCAAGAGGTCGCCCGCATCATCGAGGGCTACATCAACCGCGGGGTCGTCGACAACGCGGTCAATACCGTCGCCTAACGTCGATGCCCACCGACAACCGTCCTGCGGTCATCGTCGTGGACGACGCGGTCCCCCATGTCGAGGCCGCGTTGGCAGGGCTCGGCGTCGTCCGACGGCTTCCCGGGCGACAGATCGACCGCAGGTCTGTGCGCGATGCCGATGTGCTGGTCACACGGACAATCACGACCGTCGACGCTTCGCTGCTCGCAGGATCTCGAGTCTCGCTCGTCGCCACGGCAACGGCGGGTGTCGACCACATCGATCGTGATGCGCTCGCTGCCCGCAACATCGCGTTTGCCTCGGCGGCGGGTTGCAACGCGCAAGCCGTCGCCGAGTATGTGCTGGCGGCCCTTGTGGAGGCCCGCGCCACGGCCGGCCCCGCGGGCGTCGTCGGGTTTGGCCACGTCGGACGTCGCACGACGGCATTGCTGCGCGCATTTGGGATGACGGTCTACGTCAGCGATCCGCCCCTGGAGCAGCGGCGCACGCTCGACACTCGCATCGACCGCGACCCGCGCTTCGATGCGGCGGCGCGCTGCGAACCGTTGCTCCCGCTGTCGACGCTCGTCGAGCGGTGTGCGTCGTTGAGCCTCCACGTCCCGCTCCACGCGGGCGGCGCCCACCCCACCGTCGATCTCATTGATGGGCAGGTGCTGTCCGCGCTTGCCGCCGACACGACCGTCCTCAGCACGTGCCGCGGCGGGGTGGTCAACGAAGAGGCGCTGCTGGCGTGGCTGGCCGCGGGGCGCGGCCAAGCGGTGCTGGATGTGTTTGCCAAAGAGCCGACGCTCCAGCACCCAGAGCTCCTCAAGCCGGGCCGAGGCGTCGTCCTGGCGACGCCGCATATCGCGGGGTACACCCACGAGGGCAAACAGAATGCGACGTACTGGACGGCGCAGGCGATAGCAGAACACCTCGGCCAGCCGCTGCAGTGGCAGCCGGAGCCTTCGCCCGCTCGCGTCGTCCGATTGCCCGACGCCTCGGACGGCAACGCTGCCATCGTCGCCCTCCTGCGGCGCGAAGCCGATCTTCAGGCGGACGCCGCTCGGCTCCGCGCGTTGGCACCGCTGCTCCCACGCGACAGGGGGCGAGCCTTCGACGCAATGCGTCGGACGTACTCGCTACGCAGCGAGCACCGCAGTATCACCGTGGCGGTCGACGACGCCGCGGGCCCGACTGCAGACCGCTTGCGCGCGTTGGGCTTCACGGTCGCGGGCCGCGGTCGTGTGGCCCAGGGTAGTTGACCCACCGTGTCCCTCGGCACAAGCTAGCCGAGTGAATCTCCCTGCCATTGTGCTCCTCGCCCACGGCAGCCCCGACCCCGATTGGATGCGGCCGGTCGCGCAGACGCGAGCCGCCCTGGCGGCGTTGGCACCGGACCGTACGATCGCGGTCGCCACGCTCGGCACGGAGCCCGCGACTTGCCTGGACAACGTCGTCGCAGCGCTCGTCGCGGCAGACCACACCACGATTGTCGTAACTGCGCTGTTCCTGTCGGCCGGCGGCCGGCACGTGAAGAAGGACTTGCCCCACCGCGTCGCGCAGCTCAAAGACGCACACCCCAACGTGCGGTTCGAGCTCACACCGGGCGCGTTGGGCGAGGACCCCGAGGTCACAACGGCGCTCGCCAACGTGGCCTACCGCGCGGCGTTGGCGACAAACGCAGCGGTCTAAAACGAGGTCTGGATCAGGGCGCGAAAGTTGTCCAGCCCGGTCTCGTCATCAAACCCGTGGGCGTACTGCAAGAACAGCTGCACGGTCTCCAGATACCCGACGGTGATCGAGAACACGAGCGCGGCTCCAGCCCCCAGCTTGAAATCCTTGATCTCCAGCGGGTTGCTCCACGCCTGGCCGTAGTCGACAAACGGGATCATGCCGACCCTCTGAAAGAAGAACGGCGCGCTTCCAAGCCCGCGGTCGACGTCCAGCAGCGGCATCCTGTACTCGAGCGTCCCGACCGTGAAATACCGCCCCGTCTTGCCGGCCACGGGGTACCCGCGGAGCAATGAGCACCCCCCGCTGCTGTTCGGTGCCCGCTGAAGCACCGACATCACCACATCGGTACTCGACAGATAGTCGCCCACGCAAAAAGATCCACGCCGCGCCAGTCCGCCGCTCGAGGCCCCGCCCCGTAGTGTCAGGCCGAGCGACTGGTGCCCACGCCAGGGCATCGCCAGCACCTCGACGTACGACCCCGAGGCCCGCAGATCGTCGAAGTCACCGCCCAGTCGCTTGTCGCTGACCGAGGTCGAGGCCGACAGCGAGCGCCCTCTCTCCGTCCCGTACGTAAACCGATGACGGCCGTCTCCCGTGCTGGTGTACGAAAAGCCCAGGCTGTAGCGCGCCACATCGCCGACTTCGGGCAAGCTGACCAAGGGGGCCGTGGGATCGGATGGCGTTTGCCCCTCGTCGAGGTTCTGCCAGCGTGTCCAGGAGTATCCGATCGACGCGTCGGCCGAGTGCCGCGCGTGTCGGATCACAGGCAGGCTCGTTTGGGCCGCGAATCGAGTGCTTCGCTCGCGATAGCCCGACAGCTGATACGTCGTGACCTCCTCGGGGCGGTCGTACAAATACCGCGTGAACCCGCCACGCTCCGAGTAGCCGCGCGAGAGCGAGAAGCGGAAGTTGGGCCACAGCCGGGTGAAGTCGTACACGAGCGAGCCCGTCGCGACTTGTTGCTCGGTGAGCCAAGAGATGCTCCCGATAAGCGAGTGGTGCCCCACGACGTCGATGACGCCCAGGTCGAGTCCCAGCAGGTTGTCGAAATCCAACGCAGAGAAGTCCGCAGCGGCCGGAAACAGCGCTCGGGGGAACATGGTGCGGTACGGCCTGTACCGGGTGCTCGACAGCGAGGGTGGGCGTCTGTCGCCATCGACCAGCGGCGGTCGGTTGTCGTCGACGGCCTCCAATGAGCTCACCGATGGCATCGGCGTGAGCCACTGCTTGGGGTCAAAGTCCATCACCCACAAGTCGTGCCCGCGGCCAGAGAATCCGACGTACGCGATCCTCGTGCCGTCGTGACTGACGACCCCTTCGTACGCGCCTCCGAGCACGTTGGACACCTGATGCAGCGACGCGTCCTCCGTATCGTACGCGTACAGGTTGTAGACCTCGTCGCGATCGGACGTGAAGAGAATGTGGCGCCCGTCGGGTGACCATGACGGCGTCAGGTCCATGTAGCGATCGGCGGTGATGCGAGTCGTCTCGCCCGACGGGCGATCGTAGAGATAGATGTCGCGGTACCCGCCCTCACGCCAGCCAGAAAACGCGACCTGGGTGCCGTCGGGGGACCACCGGGGGGTGTACACCTGCGAGACGCGCCCCATCGGCGCCACCTCGGTGACATCGCCCGTGGTGAGATCGACAAATCCCAAACGCGACTGACCGATGTCGTTGCGGCGAAACACCGCGGTACGCCCGTCGGGGGCCACGTGCGGCTCGCTGGCACGCATCCCAAACGTGACGCGCTCAAATCGTCGTGTATCGCCGCCGTTCCAGCGATACAGGTCGTCCCAGCGGTAGCGGCGGTCGTGCACCCCGCCCATCGAAAACACGACATCCCCGCTCGCGCCGACAAACGAGCCTTCCGTGCCGTCCTCGACTTCGATCATCGGCTCAACGTCGACATCGGACCCTTGTCGGCCGATACCGACGCCTTCCCGGATCCGGCCTCCCGTCGCCGAGATCCGCGCGATGCCCTCGTCGCGATGCCCATCCGCGGCGAAAAACCAGACGTGGGCGTCGTCGGCGGCCCAAAAAGGATACCGGGTGCTCTCGCCCGAGTACGTCAGCCGCCGACCTTGGCGAAGTCCTCGGCTGCGAATGCGTCTCGATTGCGCGAGAAACCGCCGCGTGGTGTCGGCCTTGAACTCCTCCCACAACGTGTAGAAGTCGGTCCCGACGATGTCTTCCATCGCTCGGTTGATCCCGTACGGAACGACCTGCCGGGCGTAGTGGTGCGACAAGTTGCGAAGCTTGTCCCGCCCGTACCGCGTGGCGATGTAGTGCATGAAGTGGAGCCCGTACAGGTACACGGACGTGCCATGCGGAAACAGCCGCGCGCCCGACGAGACCTGGTCGATCTTGGCGAACCGACCGTCCAAGACAGCCATGCGGATATACGCGTCGAACTGTGCGGAGCGACGGCGCCCCTGCGACGACTCGACCGACTCGTCGTAGGTCGCGATGCCCTCGACGATCCAGCGTGGCTGCAGCACGTTGGGCGTCGTCAGCTTGCCCAGCACGCCAAACCCAAACACGGCATTTACCGCTCGGTACAAGCCGTGCACGGTGTCCAGGTGAAAGACGTGCACGAGCTCGTGCGTGATCAGGATGTCGATCCAATCGTCGTACGCCTCGAGCACCGAGGACGCCGCTGGCGCCGTCGCGTTGGTCGAGATCCTCGGAAATGGATTGGCGGTGGCGCTGCCGTTGGCCGTATCGGTGCTGTCCGAAACGTTGATGTGGATCTTCAGGTAGACGTCGTGGCCCCACGAGATCGACAACCGGTCGTAGGCGCGCTCGGCCGTCATGATCGTCCGCTCGGCGACGTCTTCCTCCCCGACGCTGTAGTGCACGTAAAAGTGCTCTGACTCCATCGTTCGCCAGCGCAGGTCCGGCTTGCCCGCCGACGCTGTGCCCGGCGCGGCAACGATCCAAAGGGCGGCGACAAGCACCAGCCCGAGCCATCGCGGGAGCCCCTGGGACCGACCACGCACAACGCGGTGGCGGCGCTTCCGAGGGGGCCTCATCGAGCCGAGCGTATCACGCACAAAACGCTTCAATGAGGGACTGGAGCTCTTGTGGCCGCTCCTCGGGCACTGCGTGACCACACCCCTCGACGATCTGCAGCGTCGCCTCCACGAGCAGCCCCGCGAGTTCCTCGCCGTGCGAAACCGGCATCAGCGTGTCTCGGTCGCCCCAGACCACCAGCGCGGGGGTCTGTATCGTCGACAAACGCGGCGCAAGCCACGACAGCAACGTCAAATGGCACAGCATCGCGTACGCGGCCTCTCGGCCCCCGTCCCGCGACAGGCGATCCCAGTAGACGTTCAGTGCGGTCGCGTCGATATGCTCGGGTGCCGAGTGCACGCGCGCCAGGTGACGTCGGAGATCGGCGCGCCCGTACAGCGTCTTGAACACGTACGGGCCCAGCCGTGGCAGCAGCGCCAGCTTGCCCTCGAGCGGGAGCTCCATCGAGAACGCAACGGGGTCGACCAGGACGAGGCGACGCAGGCGCGGCGCTTCGTCCGCGGCCAGCGCCAGTGCAACCGTGCCCCCAAAGCTGTGGCCGACGAGGTCGAACGACTCCAACTCGAGATGCTCCACGAGCTCGGCGACACGGTCGGCGAGCCAGGGCACCGCATAGTCGCCGGCATCCGTTGGATCGGGCCGATCGCTCCCGCCACATCCGGGCAGGTCCACAGCGATCACCCGCCGGTTGTGGGCCAGCGCAAACATGACCCCGCGGAAGCTGTGCGAGGTGACGAGCAACCCGTGCAGCAAGACAAGGGGTGGAAGTGTCGCGTCGGCCTCGGGCGTGAGGTCTCGAACAAAGACACGCCCGCACGACAGCGTAAGCAAACGAGAACGATCTTGGATTGCAGTCACTGGGTCTCGTCGTCCAACTCGACGGCCAGGCGCTGCCCGCCGCCGTGCTGAAGGTGTTCGGGAAAGCGGGCGCGCATGGTGGCGATCACCGCTCGCTCGGCCTGGGCGACATCGTCCGCGGCGAGAACCTGGCGCGCCTGGTCTTGCATCTCGCCGAGGTCCGACGCGCGAATAATGTTCTTGATCACGGGGATGGCCGAGGGGTGCATTGACAGCTCGCGCACCCCCAACCCGACCAACACCCAGGTAAAGCGGGGGTCCGCTGCCATCTCGCCACACAGGCTCACCGGTACGCCGTGTTCATCTCCAGCCGTACAGACGCGCTTGATAAGTCGCAGGATGGCCGGGTGCAGCGGCCGATACAGATAGGCGACGTGCTCGTTGTGGCGGTCGATCGCCAGCGTGTACTGGATGAGATCGTTGGTGCCGATGCTCATGAAGTCGACATGTTGTGCGAGCACGTCGGCGACCATGGCCGCCGAGGGCATCTCGATCATGATGCCGACCTCGACGGATTCGGCGTGCGCCATACCGGCGGCTTCGAGCTGTTCGCGCGCTTCTTGGACGGCCCGCAGCGCGTCGCGGAGCTCGACCATCCCGCTGATCATCGGCAGCATGATCTTCAACGGGCCATGCACCGCGGCACGAAGCAGGGCACGGAGCTGGTCCAAGAACATGCTGCGCTCGCGCAACGCCAGCCGTAACGAGCGCAAGCCCAAGGCCGGGTTCGCCTCGCGCGCCGCGAAGTTGAAGATCTTGGTGGGCTTGTCCGAGCCCAAATCGAACGTACGAAACACGACCGGATAGGGTTTGAGACGCGCAACAACCCCCTTGGCGTGACGGTAGAGTTCCTCTTCGGTCGGAGGGACCTCCCGGTCCATGTAGAGAAACTCCGTCCGATACAGCCCCACTCCCTCGGCCCCGTGAAACCGTGCCGAGCCGACCTCTTCATCGATCGAGACGTTTGCCCGCAGGGACACGCGGGTGCCGTCTTGCGCGATAGCGGGAAGCCCGTGTTCTCGTTGAACACGGTCCTCGAACTGGTCGTAACGATCGCGCGTCTCGTCCCATCGCGCGCGCTCGACCGGCCCGGGGCGCAAGAACACAACGCCCGTGATCGCGTCTACGATGACGGGGTCACCCGTCTGCACCAAGTCGAGGACCCCCTCGACACCAGTGAGGGCAGGAATCTCCATGGAGCGCGCCACGATCGCGCTGTGCGAAGTCTGGCCGCCCGACTCGGTCACAATCCCCACAACCTCGCAGCGAGCAAACTCGACGGTGTCGGCAGGGGAAAGCTCGTGCGCGATGACAACGGCCCCCGCGGGCGGAGAGATTGTCCCCAGGTCCTCTCCGCGAAGCGACGCGATGACCCGGTGCGCCAGGAACGTGATGTCGGAGCTCCGTTCGCGGAAGTACTCGTGGTCGGCTTGGCGAAGGGTCTCGGCGATCTCCTCGGTGACACGGGCCAACGCCCATTCCGCACCGATCAGCTCCTCGCGCACCAACTGCTCGACCCCGTGGGCAAGGTCGCGGTCGCGCAGCATGAGCTGCTGCGCCTTGATGATCTGGCGATGCTCGCCGTGCGGGAGCCGCTTTTTGATGTCCTCGAGCTGCTCGAGCGTCTTTTTGAGCGCGCCCCGGAAGCTGTGGAGCTCGCCGTCGACCTCGGGCTTGATGATGTGGGCCTTGCGGATGTGAACGTGCTGGCGGTCGACGACAAACGCGGTGCCGATCGCAACGCCCGGGCTCACCGCGATTCCCGCCAGCCCGCCCTTCCCTTCGCTCACGCTCGACTCAGAGTTCTCCAAAGCCATCGTCGATCAGCTCAGCGATCGCCGCGTACGCGGGCACGGCCTGCTTGCCGTCGGTGCGGAGCGACACCTTGCTGCCCTTGGCGCACGCGAGCATGAGCACCCCCAGGATGCTCTGCGCATTGACCTCGTGGGACCCGTTGCTGAGCCACACCTCGGCGTCAAACTCGTTGGCCAACTTCACGACCTTGCTCGCGGCGCGCGCGTGCAAGCCCAGGTCGTTGATGATCTCGTGCTCGCCCGATGTTCGCTTGCTCAACTTGATAGCTCTCCGTGATCGGTTTGCGGCGGCGCGCTACAGACCGCGACCGCCCGTTGTCCAGAGTCACCGCACGCAGCGGCGAGCTCGGCGGGCGTCATCGAAGCGCGGTCGAGCCCCGCCAACTTCAGCAGCATCGCGAGATTGAGCCCAGCCAGGACGACAACCCCGTGCCCAAGGCCCTCTCGCTGCGCACACTGGCACGGGCTTGCACCCGGCAGATCCACCAGCACCAAGACCCCAGCGCCCGTGTCGGCGGCCTCGATGGCGGCGCAGACCTGCGGCGCCAGCTCATGCTTGGCCGTGTCGCCAAGCCCCGCGTCGATGGTGACCAGGTCCGACAGCGCGCCTTCGCCGAGGATCCCCCGGGCCGCGCTGAGCAGCGCAGAGGCGCAGGCGCCGTGGCCGACCACGGCGACGCCAACGCGGCTGCCTGCGCCCGCTGACACGCCCGAGGTCACCCAGCGCCTCCGACATCGCGGTGCCGAACGAGCAGACGCTGGCCTTCGGCGACAGGCTCGAGCCTCCCCTTGAGGGCCTCGATCAGAGCCACCGAGCGGTGCTGCCCGCCCGTGCACCCGATCGCAAGCGTGAGGTACGACCGCCCCTCGTCGGCAACCCGGCCGATCGTGAAGCGGAGCAGCCCCTCGGCCTTGTCCAGCAGCTCGGTGGCCGCCTCTTGGGACAGAACGAACTTCGAGACCGGCTCATGCAGCCCCGACAGTGGGCGCAGCTGAGGATCATCGTGTGGGTTCGACAAGAACCGTGCATCCAGCACCAGATCCGCATCTCTGGGCAGCCCCCGACTGAACCCGAACGACACCAGCGCGATCCGAAGGTGGTCGCGCGCCGAGTATCGGTCGCGCATGAGCTGCCGGAGCTGGCGCTCGGACATATCCGACGAGTCGAGCACCGTGTCGGCCTCGTCGCGGATAGGCGCCAGCAGAGCGCGCTCGCGGTCGATGGCCTCCGGCAGGTGCCCCATCGGATGCAAGCGGCGCGTGGACGAGTAGCGCCCCACCAGCACGGACTGGCTCGCCTCGACGAACAGGACTTCAACCTTATGCCCCGACGCGGTCAGCGATGCGTGCACGTCCGCCCACCCCGACAGGTACTGCTGCTCGCGCGCATCGAGCCCCACGGCCACCACCCGGTCCGGGTCGGCATCGGACACGACCTCGACCAGCCCGGGCACCAGTGGAATGGGCAGGTTGTCGACGCAGTAGATCCCAAGATCTTCCAGCGCTCGCAACGCGGTGGATTTACCTCCACCGGACAATCCAGAAACGACGATCAGCTCCATGATCTGCTCCTACTCGACCTCGTTGACACCAATGATCTGACTCGATGAGCGGGGCACGCTCTGGGGCGTCCCCGATGTGACCGCGGCAACGCCCGCCCGGATCCGGGCGTTGACCTTGTCTTGGAACTCGCGCGCCGAATCGTGGCCGCGCCGCTTGAGCAGCTGGTTGCGCGCGACGACCTCGATCAGCGAGGCGATGTTTCGGCCCGCCCGCAGCGGAATGCGCACCAGCGGGACGTCGACGGTGAGAATCGGCCAGACGTTGGACTCGGTCCCCAGCCGGTCGAAGTCGGACGACTCGATCTCCGACAGCTCGACGACGACCTCGAGCTTCTTGTTGTCGCGCACCGCGGCCACGCCAAACAGGTGCGTGATGTTGAGGATCCCCATCCCGCGGATCTCCATGTAGTGCTGGTGGAGCTCCGTCGCTGCGCCCCACACCGTGTCGGGAGGGCGCATCGTGACTTGCACGACATCATCCGCGACGAGCCGATGCCCCTTGAGCACGAGATCGAGGGCCGCCTCCGACTTCCCTACCCCGCTGCGTCCGATCAACAGAACACCAACGCCCAACACGTCGACAAGCACCCCATGCACCGTCGCTGTGGGCGACAGCAGGTCCTCGAGCCGTCGTGTGATCCGCTGAATGAACGTGGACGTCATCAGCTCGGTGCCCAGGACAACGACGCCATGGGCGCGCGCGACCTCCATCAAGACGGCGGGGGGCTCGAGCCCGCGCGTGATCACGAGCGCACACAGCCCGCGGCTGATGTACTTCTCAAGATTTTCACGCGCGTCGGACTCTGGAATCGAAACCAGGTAGTCGATCTCGGTGAGACCAAGGATCTGGATGCGGTCGCCGTAGACGTGCTTGGTGAATCCCGACAACGCCAGGCCTGGCTTTTGGATCCGCGGACGGTTGGTGCGTCGGTCTAAGCCGCCCCACTCCGAGCGCGTAAACAACCCAAGCCCTGCGGACTCTCCGGCCTCGCCCAGCAGGCTCTTGATGTCGACCGAGACGTCCTTCCTCATCGCGACCTACCGCCACGATACCCCAGCTTTCCGCCGAGGGTGCGGTCGCCCTGTGCGGCGGACGCGGGAGTGGGCGGTGCGTGCGAGGAGCGCGGGCCGCTAGAACAGGCGCCGACGCTTCGAACTCGACAGGACACCCAGCTGCTCGCGGTACTTCGCAACCGTCCGGCGAGCGATGTCGATGCCGTCGGACTTGAGAAGCTCCACCAGTTTTTGGTCGGAGAACGGTCGTGCTGCGTCCTCGCCGTCGATGAGCCCGCGGATCTTCGTCTTGACGGCCTCCGACGCGAGCTCGTCACCACCGACCCGGCTGATCCCCGCGTTGAAGAAGTACTTCAGCTCGTAGATGCCCTGCGGGGTGTGCACGTACTTGTTGGTCGTCACGCGACTGACCGTCGATTCGTGCATCTCGATATCCTCGGCCACGTCTTTGAGGATGAGCGGGCGCAGGTGCTCGACGCCCTTTTCGAAGAAGGCTGCCTGGAACTTCAGGATGCTCTTGGCAACCTTCATGATCGTCCGCTGACGCTGCTGGATGGACCGGATGAGCCACTGGGCCGAGCGGAGCCGCTCGGAGATGTACTCTTTGGCCTTGGGGCTGCTGCCCATCGCGCCGCGGTAAAACCCAGAGATCTTGAGCTTGGGCAGGCCGTCGTCGTTGAGGGTGACGACCCACTCATCGCTTACCTTCTGGATGTGGACGTCGGGGACGATGTAGTGCGGCTCGTCGGACGAGAACGAGCGGGCGGGTCGCGGCTCGAGCCCCATGATGACCTTGGCCGCCTCGTAGATCTCCTCCAGCGGCTCGCCCATATCCCGCGCGATCGCCGGGTAGGCGCGCTTTTCGAGCGCGGCCAAATGCTTGCAGATCATGGCCAGGACCAGAGGATCCGTAATCGGATCGTCGGGGTGGTTGGCCTGCACCCACAACGCCTCGGCCAGGTTGCGTGAGCCTATCGAGGTTGGGTCGAACGACTGGATGCGCCGTAGCACCTCCTCGACCCGCATCACCGAAAACCCGCTGCGCTTGGCGATCGCCGGGACGGACGACTCGAGCAAGTAGCCGGCGGGCGAGAGGTTCTGAATGACGTGCTCGGCTATGGTCTCTTCCGTCTCGGAGAAGTTCGAGAGGCGGACCTGCCAATCCAAGTGCTCGGTGAGCGTCTCGGGGCGTGATGCGGTCGCCTCGAGCGACGGGAGATCATCGTTGCCAACAGCCACGCCGGAGCCGGTGCTCGGGGCTTGGCTGTTGCTCTCGAGGTAGGCCTCCCAGTCGAAGTTGTCCTTCGTCCGGTCGTCGACCTTGAGTTCTTCGTGCTTTTCCGCCTGGGTCGCGGCGGGCGTGTCTGTGGCGTTCGCCTCGATGCTGTCTTGCATCTCGATGGACGACACCGGCTCCTCGCTGGCCGTGCTCCCGCCGAGCTCTTGCGAGTCGTCGAGCAGCGGGTTCTCCATCAACTCCTCGCGGACGAGATCCTGCAGCTCCATCCGCGACAGTTGCAGCAGCTTGATCGCCTGCTGCAGCTGCGGCGTCATCACGAGCTGCTGGCTCATCCGCAGCTCTTGGCGCATATAGAGGGCCATAGAGCACGCTGACCCTAGCACGATTCAAGACTCGGGCCAACGCCAAGATCTTGAAATGACGCCAAGAATTATCTTGACTTGCGAGTGACGTACCGACGCGTGACGACGGCCGCGAGCGACCTAGGTACTGGAGCGTTGGTACTGCAACGCCGCGCGAATGTACGCGGAGAAAAGTGGATGCGGCGCGGTCGGTCGGCTCTTGAACTCGGGATGAAACTGGCACGCCACGAAGTAGGGGTGCACGTCGTTGGGGAGCTCGATCATCTCGACGAGGCTCCCGTCGGGCGAGACACCAGACAGGACAAGCCCCGCGCCAGTCAGCGCATCGCGATACTCGTTGTTGAACTCGTAGCGGTGACGGTGTCGCTCCGAGATGTCTGACTCGCCGTAGACGCGCGCGGCGAGCGTGCCCTGCTGGAGCTGGCAATCGTACGCCCCCAGCCGCATCGTGCCGCCCATGTCCTCGACCGATTCCTGGTCGTGCATCAAGTCGATCACCCGGGTCTCGCTGTCGGGCGAGAACTCTCCGCTGGTGGCTCCTGCGAGGCCCGCAACATTGCGTGCGAACTCCACAACCGCCATCTGCATACCCAAGCAGATTCCAAAGAACGGGGTCTTCGTCTCGCGTGCGTAGCGAATGGCCTCGACCTTGCCTTCGCTGCCGCGCTGACCGAACCCGCCGGGCACGAGCACAGCCGTGAATCCCTTGAGCTGGTGCTCCGCATCGAGGGCGACGGCCTCGGCATCCACGAAGACGACGTCGACGGCTGCATCGTTGGCAATGCCGCCGTGGGTGAGTGCCTCCGACAAACTCTTGTACGACTCGGCGAGGTCGACGTACTTGCCGACGATCGCGACCTTGACGCGCGCTGCAGGTCCTCGAATCGTGGCGACGATGCGCTCCCATTCGTGCAGCTGCGGCGCACGACTCCAGATGTTGAGCAGGTCGCAGATCCGGTCGTCGACGCCCGACTCATGCAGCGATAGCGGCACCGCGTAGATGGTGTCCTTGTCCTCGAGCGGGACGACCATGTCGAGCTCGACATTGGTGAACAACGCGATCTTGTCGCGGGTGTCGCGGGCGACCTTCTGCTCTGAGCGGCAGATCAGCAGGTCGGGCTGAATCCCGATCTCCCGCATCTTCATCACCGAGTGCTGCGTGGGCTTGGTCTTCAGCTCGCCTGCCGTCACGATGTACGGAAGCAGCGTCAGGTGCACAAAGACCGAGTTGCCGCGGCCCAGCTCGTAGCGCATCTGCCGAATCGCTTCGAGAAACGGCAAGCTCTCGATGTCGCCGACCGTACCGCCGATCTCCACGATCAGCAGGTCGAGCCCCTCGGCCGCCCTGCGAATGCAGTCCTTGATCTCGTTGGTGACGTGGGGAATCACCTGGACCGTCTGGCCCAGGTACCCGCCCTTACGCTCCCGCCGAATCACGGCATCGTAGATCTGCCCGGACGTGAAGTTGCTGTTGCGCGACATCCGGTGAGAGACGAAGCGCTCGTAGTGACCCAGGTCGAGGTCGGTCTCGGCACCGTCGTCGGTGACAAAGACCTCCCCGTGCTGGGTCGGGTTCATCGTGCCCGGGTCTACATTCAGATAAGGGTCGAGCTTCTGCAGGCCGATATTGAGGCCGCGATTCTCGAGCAGCGCGCCGATGGAGGCCGCGCACAATCCCTTACCGAGTGAGGAGGTCACGCCTCCGGTCACGAAGATAAACTTGGTCTGATTCTTTTGCCGGGGCGGCACGAGGTCGTCTCCCGGGAAATGAAGCTACTACGGTTTGCGCGTTGACGTTGACCTCGGGCGGTACGTCTTGCCCGAGAATGATCACGCCGCGGCCCGGAGGGCTTCCGTGTCCCGTGGCGCCCCCATGGCTGGGGTCACCGTCCGAGCGTCGCAACCTCAGCGACGCCAGCGGGCCGACTGCGCCCAGGCTCCACCCGACGACGATGGCCCAGCATCGCGGCTCGCGGCAGGCGGCGACGACTGAGCAGCAACGACGGCAGCCGCCGCGGCGACTGCGATGGCTTGCTCGCTGGGGGGGGCCTCAGGGTCGAGTGCCGCAGGCGGCTCGAGCACCTCAGGGTGATGCTCGATGTAGCGGGTCGTGACGTCCAGGCCAGTGGCAAAGTCGGGCTCGGCCAAGATCCGCTGGTGCAGCGCGATGTTTGTCTGCAGCCCGAGGATCACCGTCTGCGCCAGAGCCGTCTGCATCCGGGCCACCGCCGCCGCACGGTCGGGCGCCCAGCAGGTCAGCTTGGCGACCATCGGGTCGTAGTACGACGACACCTCGGAGCCTTCCTCTACCGCGGCGTCGACCCGCACGATGCCGCCTTCGGGCCAGCGGAGGCTCGTCACGGTGCCCGGCCGGGGCAGGAACGAGACGGGGTCCTCGGCGTAGATGCGGCACTCCACAGCGTGGCCCCGGGGCACGATGTCTTGCTGCGTGTAGCCCAGGGGCTCGCCCGCTGCCACGCGGAGCTGGTCCCACACCAGATCGTGACCATAGACGGCCTCGGTCACGGGATGCTCGACCTGGAGGCGCGTGTTCATCTCGAGGAAGAAGAAGTTGGCGCCCTGTGGAGTCTCTTCAAAGAGGTACTCGACGGTCCCTGCGCCGACGTAATCCACCGCGGCGGCGACGCGGGTCGCCACCTCGATCATCGACGCGCGCACCTCGGGCGTCATCTGGCGGCTGGGGCATGGGGCCTCTTCGATCACCTTTTGATGGCGACGCTGCACGCTGCAGTCGCGCTCTCCCACACCCACGCACGCGCCGTGTTGATCGGCCATGACCTGAATCTCCACGTGCCGCGCTCGCATGACCGCCCGCTCGATAAACACCCGGCCGTCACCGAACGCCGCGATAGCCTCGCGTTGCGCCCCTTCGAAGGCCCCCACGACGTCTTCGCGCGCGTGCACGATCCGCATGCCCTTGCCGCCCCCACCCGCGCTCGCCTTGATCATGGCGGGGAGGCCTATCTCGTCAACGACGGCCAGCGCGGCTTGAGCGTCGGGCACATCCTCGACGCCGGGCACGACGGGCACACCGGCCTCGATCATCGCGCGCCGAGCTTGCACCTTGTCTCCCATGACCGTCATGGCGCGGACGGGGGGCCCGACAAATGTGATGCCCGCCGCCTCGCAGGCCGCGACGAGTTCGGGACGCTCCGACAGGAAGCCGTAGCCTGGATGGATGGCGTCGGCGCCACTACGCCTCGCCGCGTCGATGACCGCCTCGACGCGTAGGTAGCTTTCCGCCGCCGTCGGCGGCCCGATGCAATACGCTTCGTCAGCGTCGCTGACGTGCGGTGCATCGGCATCGGCGGTGCTGTAGACAGCAACTGTCGCGATCCCGTGCTCGGCACACGTGCGGAAAACTCGTCGTGCAATCTCGCCGCGGTTCGCGACCAAGACCTTGGCAAACGGTGGTTGAGGCATGGCCGCAGCCGCACGATTACCAGAACGCGCCGCGCTGGGCCGCCACAAAATGACTACGAACCATCGGTTTCGTCTGACGCGTCGGCGGCGGTGGTGTCGGCGCGCTCCGAGGCGCTCGTCGACCCCGTGCCGGACGATCCGTCATCGACATCCGCAGCGGCCGTTGGCTTGGGATGAGCGCCCCCTGTCGCGGACGGACCCTCCTCGACAACGGGCTGGGCCGCGTCGCCGCCGCCCGTGGCCACAAAGGACTGCGGGTCTTCGACGCCGATGGGATGCGCCAGCGTGGGCGGCGGAGGCTCCGGCCACAACGCTGGCGGCGCCCGGTCTCCGCATGCGCAGACCAGCAGCAGTCCAACGACAGCTACGGCGCGCACGCGGGGCATCGCGGTGGGCTACTCAGCCCCAGCGGGCTCTTCGTCGTCGCTGGCGACGTCTTCGGCGTCTTCACCGTCGGTCTCGCCGTCGGTGCCTTCGATCTCGTCGCCGGAGTCGTCACTGTCGTCGTCGTCGGCGTTCTTGGAGGCCTGCTTGTTGAGCGCCTCGGGGTCGCTCTGCAGCTCCTCGACCTCGCCGTCGTCGTCGTCGTCGTCGTCGTCATCGTCGTCTTCGAGCGCGCGCAACGACGCGGCTTCGAGGAAGGTGTGCTCACCCGTGGTGACGCGAAGCTGCCGACGTTGCTCCTCGATGAACACGACCATCGTATCGGCCACGTCCTCTTTGAAGCGGACTCGATCCGCACTGATCTCGCGGAGAGCGACGACGCCCTCTTTGTTCTCGCACTCAACCATCGCGCGGCCGCGCCCTTCGCTGAGTGCGCGGGCCCGACGGGACCCCAAAATCGTCAACGCGAACCGATTCGGAACGCGGGCGAGACAGTCTTCAACCGTGACGCGAGCCATAAGGCGGGGAGTATGGTCCTGCCCCGCGCGCAGCACAAGTCGCGATCTGCACTCTCAGCAGGGGCCGCTTTGGCCGCCCAGCGTGCTGTACCACCCAAGCAGCGGCGTATGCGCCCCCCGCGGAGGGCTGCCGTTGGGTACCTCTCGCCGCTACATCTCGACGAGGATCTGCTGACCGCGCTCGCGCAGCTCAAGGCTGTCTTGAACCCAGCGAATGAAACGTCGGGCCGTGTCCGTCTCGAACTCGAAGACGTCAGCAAGCTGAAGCAGCGCGTCCAGCTCGCCTTCGACGAGCTTGTTGTCCGCCATCGCAGCGCAGACGGCCTGGTAGTACAGGAATATCCGCGCTTCTCGATGTTGAACCTGGCCCGCAATGGCGAGGAGGTCGGCCGGCGAGGAGAACTCCTTGCGGACCTGGTCGCGCTCCTCGGGCAGCAGCATCATCTGCCCCATCAGTTCCTCGACGAAGTGACGCTCACTGTCGGAAACCTGGTCGTCGCGCGAGGCCATGATCGCAACTGCGCGTGCGACCGCGACCTGCTCCTCCGGGGTGATGAGCTCTCCGATGGGAAAATCGAGCATGAGACGACTCTTCTCGGATGCTAACCCAAACGGGTGGCGGTTGACCATCGGTAACCCGCCGAGCACCAGGCCACCGGCCAGGACGCCCCTGCTTGACACCGGCGACCGCCGCGGGCGAAAAGGCCAGTCGCAGCTCCGAACGTCGGGCCGCGATGCTCTCTGAAACAAGAACGGACCAGTGGTCGGCCAGGCGCACAACGCTTGGCCATTAGGGAAGTCGGTGCGATGCCGACGCGGCTCCCGCCACTGTAAGCGGACGACAACGGTGCACGCATGCCACTGAGGTCTTTGGATTCGAACCAGAGCCTTGGGAAGGCGCATCCGAGGAAGACCCGCGAGCCAGGAAACCTCCTCTGGTCCAACCCAGCACGAAGCTTTGTGCGACGCCGTTGCGTCCACAACAGCCTCACTGGCCGGCCGAGACGGGAGTCAACTCGCCATCGTGTGCACCACCGCAATAGCCTTGCTCGCGCTCAGTCGCGCAGCAGGACCCTCCGCGGCTCCTAGCGAGCCGGACGACGACGAGTACCGTACGGTCGTCGAGGCGGACAGGCCGGACGCGCAGGCGCGTATCGACGCCAAAACCCCCGGCTTCGCGACGGCCATCGATCTCGAAGGTGACGAGGAGGGGGCCGTCCCCTCGGACGGTCTCCCAGAGCTTGTCGCGCGCACGCCGGGCGCCACCGTGCGCTCGCTCGGGGGCCTCGGGCAGTTCGCGTCCATTTCACTGCGGGGGAGCTCGCCTCAGCAGGTGGCCGTGTTCTTGGACGGCGTTCCGGTTGATTCGAGCATCGCAGGGTTGGTCGACCTTGGTGCGATCCCTCTCGACAGCCTGTCCCGGGTCGAGGTGTACAGAGGCTACATCCCAGTCGAGCTTGGGGGATCCGCGATTGGCGGCGCCATCGATCTCGTCGGCGCCCCAGCCCACGGCGCGGGCCACATCCGCGCCAGTGTCGGCGGGGGCTCGTTCGGGGCGCGTCAGGCCCGCGCCTCGGTGAGGGCGCCCGTCGCACGCAACCTCTGGTTTGGAGCGATGGCCGGATACGCAGGCGCGACCGGCAACTTCCCGTTCTATGACGATGCGAGCACGCCCGCGATTTCGAGCGACGACCGCACAAGCGTCCGCACCGCCAACGGCTACGACCGCGTCGCCACCCAGCTCCGCCTCGACGCGCGACGCCGAAACACCCGCGTCGCCGTCCAGCAGCTCGCGCTGTGGAAAACGCAGGGCATCCCGGGCCGAGGCAGCGCGCAGGCTGAGCGCACACAGCTGGGCACGGTGGATGTTCGCACGACCGCGCGGGTCGACACCGACCGCGTCGGGCGCCCTGGAGGTCGGCTCGCCTGGGTGTTCGGACTGGGCGGCCAACGCCTGCGCTTCGCCGACCCTGCGGGTGAGGTCGGCGTCGCGATCGACGACCAGCAGATGCTGGGCGTCGACTCGTTCATCTCACCGCGCCTGCGCACGGCGTTGTGGCGCGACGCGTACCTGCAGATCGTCGGCGAGCAGCGTACGCAGTGGGTCGACGTCCAGGAGCGCGCCGCGACCACGGGCCCGTCCGGCGATGCCCAGCGGTTTCGGCTGTGGTACGGCGGCGGGCTGACGCTGCAGCAGTTCCTGATCGAAGGGCGCTGGCTGGTGGCCCCCACCCTACGCGTCGACGCGCTCGACAGCCGGTTTGCGGTGGCCGATGGGCAAGGCGAGCAAGACGACACCGGGCGCGACGCGGCGACGGTTGGGCTCTCCCCCCGCGTGGGCACGCGCCTGCGACTCGCCCCTGGCCTCGAGGTCAGAGCGTCCGCTGGGCGTTACTTCCGGCCACCGACACTGTTGGAGTTGTTCGGCGACCGCGGGTACATCGTCGGCAACGAAGGCCTGACCCCAGAGCGGGGCACCGCTGTCGACGGCGGCCTCCTCTTGGACCTGCACCGCCATCGTCACCACATCTACGCGCAGCTGGCCGGGTTCCGCACCCACAGCGACGACCTGATCCAGTGGGTCGCGGCGGGCGCAGTGACCCGCCCGATCAACGTCGAGGGCGCGGTCCTGCGCGGCGTGGAGGCGTCCGTCGCGTGGACTCCAGTGCGACGGCTTCTCACGCTCCACGTCGACTACACATTCACCGACACCCGGAGCGAGGCGAGCGACCCCGCACAGCGCGGACAACCCCTACCGGGTCGACCGCGTCACGACCTGTTCATCCGGACAAGCACAGGTCGTGCATTTCGTGCGGCCGGCACGGTGGTCGAGCCACGACTCGCGTACACCGTCGACTTTGTCTCGGGAACGCTCTTGGACCCCAGCGGACGCTTCGAGCTGCCCGCGCGCGCGCTGCAGGGAGTCGCGGCTCAAGTGCACCTGGGCCGCCGATGGCGCCTGGCGGTCGAGGTCCGAAACCTCTTAGACGTGCGAACGGCGAACGTCTCTCTTCCCGTGACCGGTGCACGGCCCTCCCCCGTGGCCGTGTCCGATTTCCTCGGTTTCCCGCTTCCCGGCCGCAGCGTATGGGCCACCGCGCGCATGGACTTGCAATGGCCAACACGAACGCATCGCTCATGACGCCCCGCCGCACCATCCCCTCCGGGGCCGCGAAGTGGAGCCGACGACTCGTTGCGCTCCTCGGCCTTTGCGCCTGCGATCCCGCCGCTGCCGGCATGGGTGCCTTGGGTCCCGCGGGGCCCGTTGTTTCGGGCGCATGGCCTGCCCCCGACGGCCCGTGCGTCCTGGGGCCCGCGTCCCCGACGCGTCTGCTCGTCACAACCACCGATTTCTCCACGGGCGCGGTGACCGTCATTGATAGCGCCACGCTCGAGGTCACGCCCGACGTGGCGGTAGGCAGCACCGACGCCATCCCCGTCTGGGACCCCGTCGGCGACCGCGTTGCGGTCGTGCACCGATTCGGACTCGACTACGTCGACGTGCTGGGCGACCCCGGCTTTGTCCACCAAGGCCAGTTCCCGATCGCGTCGGACCGCTCCGCCAACCCACAATCGATAGCGTTCGTACCCAGCGGGCTGGCGTGGGTCACCACGCTGGGCACGCCATGGTTGCGCGCGCTGGACCTGTCGCAGCCGCCCGCGCACGCCGAAGTGGAGCGGGTGGACCTCTCGGCGTTTGCGGATGACGACGGCAACCCCGACGCGAGCGTCATCGTCGCGTGCGGCGAGCAACTGTACGTCGGCATCCAGCGCCTGGATGCCTCCTTCTTGCGCGTCGATGTCGACATGCTCGTCCCCCTCGACCAGGCCAGCGGCCTGCCGATCGACATCGACCCCAGCGAGCCGGGTGCACAAGGGCTCGCCATACGCGGCGCGTGGCTGCGCCAGCTTCGGACCGACCCCACCGACACCTCGGGTCAGACGCTGCTCGCCCTGACCAGTGGGATCGAGCGCATCAACACCGCAACGGGGACCGTCGAGTGGGCCGTGCCGGAATCGGCCTTCGCTGCGATCGGCATCGTCGAGTACCGCCAGCCGCAGGCCTTCGCGGTGATGAACGACGGTCGTAGCGCCATCTTGGCCGCCTATGTCGATGGGTACGCCGAGGTTCAACTCTTTGTGGTTGGTTTGGATGACAACGAGCCGCAGACACCGCAACTGTTTGCGAGCGGCTTGGACTCCGTCGAACGAACCCTCGAGATTGTCGGCGACCGACTGTGGTACGGCAGCACACGGAACGACGCGCCCGGACTGTGGGCCTTCGACCTCACAAGCTCGCCGCCGACCCCGGTGGCTGGGCCGCTATCGACCGGACTTCCGCCCTACAGCATGGTGACCCTCCCATGAGCCGCACAGCCAACAAGTCCGAACGAAGCGCTGCGCTGCTAATGACGCTGCTGACGGCCCCGTTCATCGGCTGCAGCGGTGCCGAGACTGAGCCCAACGCCGCGGTCGACCCTGACCAACCGCCGGTCACGGGCAACTGCGTGCCGGGCGCTGAAACGAGCGATCCGTTTGCGGACTGCATCGACGCGTTCTCGCCAGGTCCGGGGGCCACCTTCGGCCACAGCGCCCTTCCGGACATCGTCCTCGGCGCGCCCGTGCCGGGTGCGGGCGGCGGCGGCGGCATGGACGTCGCATCGCTCGGCTGCGGCGGAACGATCACGCTCATGTTCGACGGCGAGGGGCTGCAAGACCGCGACGGCGACGACCTCATCGTGTTCGAGAATCCGTTTGCAACCGGCGACACCACGTTCGCCGAGCCCGCGCAGGTGCTTGTCTCCGACGATGGCGACACTTGGTACGGCTTTGGGTGTGAGCCCAGCGGAGACGGCTCGTGGCCGCCTGTGGGGTGCGCTGGCGTCTCGGTGGTCGCGCCCTCCGACGGCGACTTTGACCCGGGCAGTGCGGGCGGCGACCGCTTCGACCTGGCCGATGTCGGACTGGCGTCGGCCCGGTACGTCCGACTCGTCGATGTCACCGAAGCGCACTACGGCGATTCGATCTGGTGCGCGGGCTCTGCAGGCGGCTTCGACCTCGACGCGGTCGCGGCCGCAACCACGTGGCCCGCAGCGTTGAGCCGACAGCCGCCGGAGCCCCGGTGAGCGCCGCCGTTCGGTCCCGCCGCGCCTGGATGCTCCAGCTCGCGGCCCTGTGCGCCCTGCAGGCCTGCCAGCAGGGCACCCCCCAGCCCGCCGCTCCGCCGAGCACGCCGCAGCGCATCGCGTCGCAGACCATCTTCTCCGACGAAGTTCTGTGGAGCCTGGGCCCGTCCACGCAGTCGCGGGTGATCGCGGTCAGTCGCCTCGCCGATGACCCTGGCTACAGCTCGGTCGCCGGCAAGTGGCCGCCCCGCGTTGCTCGGTCTCCACTCACCAGCGAGGCGCTCCTGGCCAGCGAGGCGGACTTGGTGTTCGTCGCCGATTTCACTGCCGTCGAGACGCGCGAGCTGCTCGCGCGGTCCGGGGTCGCCACCGTCACGCTCACCGGATTCTCCGGATTCGAGGACTGGCGCACAAACGTGGTCACCCTGGCCCAAGCCGTGGGCGAGGCCGATGCCGGACGCGCGCTGGTGGAGCGTTTCGACACCGAGCTGGCTGCCAAGTCCGCGGCTGCCGCCGCCGACGGCCCCACGGTCGTGTCCTGGGCAGCTGGCAACGTCGCGGGCCGCGGCACGACGTTTGACGACGTCGCCCAGGCGGCCGGGCTCCGCAACCTTGCCGGCGACCAAGGGATCGTCGGTCACAAGCCCGTCACGGTCGAGCAGCTCGTTGCGTGGAACCCACAGATGCTTGTCGTCCCATGCGAGGGCGGGCAGGACTGCGACGCGGTCGCGGCCCGTATCGCGGAGCAACCAGGCATCGCGGCCACACGCGCGGCGGCCGACGCCGCCATCCTTGCCGTCCCAACGCGCATCCTCTATAGCTCGGGCTGGGCCATGCTCGAGGCGGTCACCGTGCTGCGGCGGCGCGACGGGGCCGCCCCTCCGTGACGCAGCCCCGCTCGTTGCGGGCGGTGCTCGGCCTCGCCGTCGTCGCGGCCGGCATTTTGCTGGCCATGGCGCTGGTCGTGGGGCCGGGGTCGGTCGACACGGGCATCGCTGCGACCGTCGTCTGGGGACACATCACGGGGACCGCGACGGGCGTCTCTCGACCGCTCGACGCACTCGTCTGGGACCTCCGGCTGCCGCGGTCGCTTCTGGCCATGATGGTTGGGGCCTCGCTGGCCACGGCGGGCACGGTGACCCAAGGCATGTTCCGCAACCCGATGGCGGAGCCTGGCGTGCTCGGAGTCAGTGCCGCGGCCGCGATGATGGCCGTGCTGGGATTCCTGCTCGGCCTCGACGCGCTCGGCTCATGGACCACGCCGCTGATGGCGGCGGCCGGGGCCGCGATGGGCCTGCTCCTGCTCGCGGGGCTCAGTACACGGACGCTATCGATGACGACACTGCTGCTGTCCGGCGTTGCGCTCGCCGCACTGTTCTCCGCCGTGACGACGCTGATGCTCTCGATCGGGACCGAGCGCTGGGACCTGGGCCTGAAGGTCATCCGCTGGCTGATGGGCAGCTTTGAGGCGCGCTCTTGGTCACACCTGGGATGGACGGTGGGCCCCATGTGCGTAGGCTTGGCGATGGCGGGGTGGCTGGTCTTGGACCTCGACACGCTGGCTCTGGGCTCGGAGACCGCGTTGTCGCTCGGGATCGACCTGGCACGCATGCGCTGGGTCGCGCTGGTCTGTGTCGCGTTGTTGGTCGGCGCAGCCACGGCGATGGCGGGCGTGATCGGTTTTGTCGGCCTCGTCGTGCCGCACGTGGCGCGGCTCACCGTGGGTGCCGCACACGGTCGACTGATGCCAACCGCCGCGGTCCTGGGGGCCCTCGCGGTGCTGGCGGTCGACGTCGCGACCCGCAGCACCACCGGGCTGTCGATCCCGCCGGGCGTCGTGACGGCGTTGCTCGGGGCCCCGCTGCTGGTTTGGATGCTGCTCGCTCAGGAGCGCGTGACGTGAACGCCCCGCCGAAGCTCATCGCCGATGGCATCGGACTGCGCGTCGGCGATGCCGACGGTCGTTGGCTGGTTCGCAACCTCACTGGAGAGTTCGCCGTCGGTACGGTCACCGCGATCGTCGGGCCCAACGGCTCAGGCAAGAGCACCCTGCTCCGGTGCTTGTGCGGGCTCGAGCCGCCCCGCGAGGGGCGCGTCGTGCTCGGTGCAGACGCGATTGAATCGTGGCCCGGTCGCCAGCGCGCTCGTACCGTGGCGTATCTTCCACAGTCGACTCCGCTGGTGCATGCGCTCCGCGTACGGGATGTGGTGGCCCTGGGCCGCGCCCCCTACCGCGCGCGATTCATCGATATGGGCCGCCGCGCGGGCGACCACGTCACCGAAGCCCTGACCCGTGTGCAGGCGGTGGGGTTGGCCGACCGTTTGATCTCGACCTTGTCGGGCGGGGAGCGGCAAAGAGTGATGATCGCGCGCATGTTGGCCACGGGTGCGACCCACCTCCTGATGGACGAGCCGACGTCTGCCCTGGACGTCGGGCATGCCCTATCGCTGCACGGTCTCGTTCGCACCCTTGCATCCCAGGGCCGAAGTGTCGTGATCGCAATGCACGACTTGGACGCCGCGCGGAGGCTCGCGGATGTCGCCATCTGCCTGGACAGGCGCAGTGGCGACGGCGGACATCACCGCGGCCCGGCCGACAGCGTCCTGGGACCGGAGGTGTTGGCCGCGGTGTTTGGCGTTTCGGTTCGCGAGGTCGACGGCGCGTTGCGGTTCGAGCTTGGCGAACCCGCGCCCCGCTAGCGTGTCGTCGTGCCGCCGCTGGATCCCGTCGACGCATCACCGGTGTCGGCTCCGGTGCTGGACCCCGTGTCCGAGCCCGACCCCGTGCTCTCGTCGCTACCGCCTGCGTCGCCAGGGGGGAGGGTCGTGCTCATCGGCATCGGCTCGGGCCGGTCGGCACACCGGCAGGCCGAGACGGAGCCTCCGTCGGCCTCGCAGGTCTGCTCGCCGGACGCGCCATTGGCACACGTGCACGGCAGAATCTCGTCGGGCTCACATGACAAGAACGGGCCTGCAGGGGCCCCCTCCGTACCGTCAAGCGACGTTCTCTCGGGGTCGTCGGCCTCGCACGCGCTGGCCGACAGCAATCCGCCGAGGACAAAGCCGCACAGGCCGCCGCGCCGCGCCCACACTCGCGTAAGCGCGCTCGTTCGCAGCTTGGTGGTCGATCCGCGGTCCATCGTGCCCGTCGTCGGTGTACCCGTTGACCTCCGAGCGTGTCAATCACGCACCGAGCCCTGAATGCAATATGCTCGAACGGTGCGGGTCGCGATCACAGGAGGCACGGGGCTTGTTGGGCAGCGCCTTGGGCAATTGCTGAGGGACCGCGGCGACGAGGTCACCGTGATCTCCCGGCGTGAGGGGCCCGGGGTCATTCCGTGGGATGTGCGTGAGGGCGTGCAACCAAAGGACGCCCTGTCCGGGTTTGACGCGGTCGTCCATCTTGCGGGAGCCGCCGTCGCCGAGCGTCGATGGACCGCCGCTCGCAAACGCGAGATCATGGACAGCCGACGGGACGGGACGCGTGCTGTCGTCGCCGCGCTGGCCGCTGCCGACCCTCGTCCGAGCGTTCTGGTCTGCGCATCCGCGGTCGGGTACTACGGCGATACCGGATCGGAGATCGTCACCGAGTCCTCCCCGTCCGGCGACGATTTCCTTGCCGACGTGTGCTGCGCGTGGGAGTCCGAGGCCGATGCCGCAGCGTCGATTGGCGTCCGCGTGGTGAAAGCCCGAATCGGCCTCGTCCTCGCCCTGGAGGGCGGCGCGCTCGGCCGCATGCTGCCGATCTTCCGAGTCGGGGGCGGCGGCCGGCTGGGCAGCGGGCGCCAGTGGATGCCGTGGATCCACATCGATGACGTCGTGGCGGGGCTGGTGCACACGATGGACTGCACCGACTGCGATGGCGCCTACAACCTCACCGCGCCCGAGCCCGTCGACAACCGCGAGTTCACCCGGGCGCTGGGGCAAGTCCTTCGCCGACCCGCGGTGGTGCCCGTTCCGGGCTTCGCGCTCCGGCTCGCGTTCGGAGAGCTTGCCGGGGCACTGCTGGCCGGGCAGCGGGCGCTCCCACGACGTCTCCTTCGCGAGGGGTTCTCCTTCCGCCACTCAACCCTTCCCGCGGCCCTGAACGATCTGGTCGCCTGACCCGGCCTCGCCTGACAGAACATGCGCCCACTGCGCAACTGCGCAGATCCGCTTGGTTTGGCCGCGTGGGCGGATTCGCGAAAACCTCGCGCAAAGTCAGGAATACTACGCATGCGACGTTGGTTCGCCCCATACCAATGAACAAGACCGCCAGGCAGGAGTTCGAAGCAGTCGCGCTCCCGCAACTCGACAGCATCTATGGAGCCGCTCTTCGCCTGACTCGCAACCCAGCCGAAGCCGAGGACCTCGTTCAGGACTCCTACGTCCGAGCGTTCCGCTTTTGGCACACGTTCAAGACCGGCACGAGCATCAAGGCCTGGCTGTTCACGATCCTGCGGAACACGTTCATCAACCGCTACCATCGCGGAAATCGCCGCCGCAACGCTCGCAACGACCTAGAATCGCAGCTGTCGTCCCTCGGAAGCGAAGCTGCGGTCGGCCGCGCAGAGCCAACGCTCCCCGCCGCCGAGAAGGCCATTGGCCAGCGCATCACGCGGGAGCGCATCAACGCCGCGCTCGAGTCCATTCCCGAGGACTACCGCACCGCAGTGATGCTGGCGGACCTCGAAGGCCTCGCCTACAAGGAGATCGCCGAGATCATGGATTGCCCGATCGGGACCGTGATGAGCCGGATTTATCGAGGCCGGCGACTGCTCCACAAGCTCCTCCACGACCACGCCATAGAACTCGGTCTCGTCGACGCGCCCCCGCAAGACGACGACCAGAACAATACCGTCAACATGGATAACTATCGCAAGCGAGGCAACGCATGAGCCTTGAAGACATCCGGTCCGAATGCTCCGAGATCGCCAGTCAGCTTCAACCCTACGTCGACGGCGAAGTGCAGCGCGACGACCAAGAAAGGGTCGCGGAGCACCTTCAACGGTGTCAGGGGTGCCGTGTCGCCGTTTCGGAGCAGGCGTGGGTCCGAGCCACCCTGCAGTCGGTTGAGCGCGATCGTGCGCCGCAGGCGTTGCGCGCCAAGATCCTCCTCGGGCTCGACGACGTCGAGCGCGAGACGGATGCGGAGGCACTCGCCGATGTCGCCCAGACCCCACCGGTCAGCGCCGCCGCGCGTATGTGGGCGCGATTGCGGGACTTTGGCAAGGGAGGCCTCATCATGGTTCCAGCGGGAGCGATGGCCATGGGGCTGTTCTTCGTGACCCGTGACGGCCCCGAGCTGACCTCGACGGAGGTTGCCGGCACCCCGCTCATCGGTGGCGCGCTCCTGCCCGGTGCCGAGCACCCTGCCCCTGCCCCGACCAAGCCGAAATCGGTCGTCACGCCGCCACCCACCGCCACCCAGGCGGAAAAAGGAACGGATGAGGCGAGCACGGACATCGACGACAACCTACTGCGCTTAGTTCGTGCGATAGAGCCGTCGGTTGGTTTCGATGTTCAGCTCCCTTCGGGTGTGAGCCGACGGTCAGGAGACCCGAGCCAGATTCAGCTGGTCGGGGCGTCGGTCGACCGAGGCATGCGCGCGAACAACCCTGGGGTGCGGCTCCGGTACGAGTTGCGCAGCCAGGGCCGGGCGACCGGGCAGCACCTGCTGGACCGACAACTCCCGGCGGGCTCCGACGACACTCCGGGTCAACTGGTCAGTGTCGACGGGCAGCAATACCGGCTGCATCGCAACGCAGCCGGCAGCCCGGTGGTGTACTTTCGCTTCCGCAATATCCTCCATGCGGTGACGTTGGAGGGCACAGGCGAATCACCCACGGGCCATGCGCGAGTCGGCGTTGCACTTCCCGAGGCCGCGCCAGTCGAGTATCGAGCCCTATTGGCCCTCGCAGACCGGCTCCGGGCGTCGTCGGCCACGTCGCCGGGAACAGACGAGCCGTAGGCGTTCCGCCCACCCGGCTCGGGAATGCGCGGGTCCCGAGGGCTGGTCTCCGTGAGGGCGGCGGGATAACCTCCCACCGTGTTTTCAGCGCTGATCATCGATGCGGACGATGGGGCAACCTCGACAATTCAGACGGCACTTTCCCCGTTCGGCTTCGAGTTCACCGCGACGCCAGACGCACCGCAGGCAATGAATCTCGCGCGGACTGCCACGCCGGACATCATCTTCCTTCGGGTCGAGCTGCCCAACGTCTCTGGTTTTTCGGTCTGCAACAAGCTGCGACGCAACGATGAGACCAAGTACATCCCCCTGGTGATGTACGCCTCGGACGTTTCGGACGACGTCTTCAACCAGCATCGCAACCTCAAGACACACGCCGACGAGTACCTGAAGCTGCCCATCGAGGGCGGGACTTTGGTCGACGCGGTGAACAATCTGATCACGCTCGAGGGCAACGAGGCGGCGGCCCCAGCGGTGGAAGAGGAAGACATCGACATCGACGTCGACTCCGCCGTCAGCATGACCGCCGAGGTCGTCGCTGAGGACGACGCGCCCGCGGGTGCGTCGCTCGAAATGGAGGAGTTCGATGAGCAGTTCGCTGAGATCGAAGATCCACCCGCGGCCGAGTCCGCAGATCCGGAAGCCGCGGCGCTGGGCAGTGAAACCGACGCTGCGTTCGACGCTCTTGTCGGGCTCGAAGAGTCCGAGCCTGAGGCCGAAGTCGAACTCGAAACCGAGACCGAGGTGGAGGCCCCCGCCGCGGAGGTAGAGGTGGAGGCCAGCCCGCCAGAGCCAGAGCCAGCACCCGAGCCCGAGCCCGAGCCCGAGCCCGAGCCAGAGCCCGAGCCAGCACCCGAGCCCACGGCTGAACCTGCACCGGAGCCTGTGGCCGCGGAGTCGAGCCCGAGCGAGTTCAAGGCCCAGCGCGAGGTCATCCAGCTCAAGAGTCAGCTCAACGCCAAGAAGCGCGAGATCCTGAGCCTGAAGGACGAGCTCGAGTCGCACGAGCGCGGCGTCCTGGACGTCAAGCACAAGAACCGCGAGTTCCAGGCCCAGATCGGCGAGCTTGAAGACAAGCTGATCTCCGCCGAAGAGCAGGTGATCACGGCCCGCGAGCAAAGCGAGGCGGCATCACGCGACAAAGCGACGATTCTCAAACGCGAAGAAGGCCTCAAGACACGGCTCGAAGGCCAGCAACGCAAGGCGCGAGACCTCGAGGAGAAGCTCGCCAAGCAGGCCGAAGAGTCGGCGGAAAAGCTGGCCGCCCTTCACGAACAGATCGAGTCCTCAGAGAGTGATCTGGCTGTGGCCCGCAAGCGCGGCGATGAGTTCTCCGCGAAAGCCGAAGAGCTTTCCGCAGAGCTGGATGGCGCTGGGCACGTCGCCGAGCAACAGGGGGTCGCTCTCGAGGAGGCGCGCAAGGCGTCCGCCGACCTGTCCGCGGAAGTCGACGAGCTGCGCGTCCAAGCCACCGAGGCGAAGGCGAGTGCCGAGCAGGCCAGGGAGGCCGCTGCGGCAGACCTGGCAGCCAAGCTCGAGGCCGCGGCCGAGGCGGCGGAGTCAGCGAAGGCCGAAGCTCTCAAGTCGCTTGCCGAGGAGCACAAGGCCGAGCTCGAGTTCGAAGAGACGCAGCGGCGCACAGAGGTTTCCAAGGCCAAAGCTGCCACAGACAGCATCGCCAGCGAGCTGGATGCAGCCAAGCAAGCCGCCACGTCGGAGCAGGAGCGCTTCGAGCAAGAGCTGGCCGCCGCCCGCAGTGAAGCCAAGGACAACGCCGAGCAGTTTCAGGCGCAGGAAGAAGCGCTTCAGACCGAGCTCAGCCGCGTCAACGACGAGTTGGAGCGCTCCACCGCAGAGATGGGGAAGGTCCGCGATCAGCTGCGCGAGCGCGACGGAGAGCTCGCGTCGCGGCTTGAGGTCGAGCAACGCGCACAGCAGGCGCTGGCGGTTGCACTTCGTGTCTTGGATGGGCAGCCGCGCGCGTGACATCAGTCTACGGCGACACCGCCAGCCTCAAACCAAGCCACGCCCGTCAGCTGCAGCGACTCGGGCAACGCTCCGGGGCGCCTGACCACATCATCCCGCCCGCGCTCGCTCGCGACCTGCTCGATCTGTCCCACGAGCTGGGCCGCCGGGTGGGCTTGTTCCTGGATCGGCGCGGCCGTGTCTCGCGCGTGATCCTGGGCGATGCGCACAGCATCGAGCTGCCTGAGTTTGAACGCGTCCGCGGTGCGGTCGGCCGAGTGCGAGGCATCCGCCTGGTCGTCACCCACCTGGTCCCCGAAGGGCTGGACCGTGAGGAGCTGGCCGACCTTTCCAAGCTGCGCCTGGACCTCATCGCGTCGGTGCACCGCGGGCCCGCAGGGGTTTCGTTGGACATGGCTGCCCTGGCACCGGGCGGTAAGAGCGAGCACCAGGCGTTTCGCACGCAGACCTGGCCGCGCACGCCGCTGGCGGTATTGGCTCAGCAGGCCGAACAAGGCGGTGGCGATGCGACGCTGCCCGTCCCGCTGATCCCGTTTCTTCGCGACCTGGAGACGGAGCTCGGCGCCGCGACGGCACGTGCCCGCGAGGAGTTTTCGGGTACGCGTGCCGTGGCCCTGATGGTTCATAGCGGCGGGCGCGATGTGCAAGCACGCACCGCGGAGCTGCGGGAGCTGTGCCGGACGGCGGGAATCGCTGTGGTTGAGCTGGTGCAGCAGCGCCGCCCCCACCCCGATCCCCGCACCTTCTTTGGCAGCGGCAAGCTTCGCGATGTCCTGGTGCGCGCGCTCGAACAAGACGCGGAGGTCCTGATCTGCGAGTCGGAGCTGTCGGCCTCGCAAGCGCGAACCATCGCAGATCAGACCGACCTCAAGGTCATCGACCGGACGATGTTGATCCTCGACATCTTCGCCAAGCACGCCCGCAGTTCGGACGGCAAGCTACAGGTCGAGCTTGCTCAGCTGCGCTACAACCTGCCCAAAATGGTGGGTAAGGGCACGATGATGTCGCGCCTGATGGGCGGAGTCGGCGGCCGAGGTCCGGGCGAGTCCAAACTCGAAACCGACCGTCGGCGGGCCCGCAATCGCGTGGCCGATCTGGAGAAGCGTCTGCGAAAGATGCAGCAGCAGCGCGACCAGCAACGCGCACGTCGTCAGCGCTCCCACGTCCCAGTGGTCGCGATCGTTGGATATACCAACGCGGGCAAGAGCACGCTGCTCAACACGGTAACGGGCAGTGAAGTCGACGCCGCCAACAAGTTGTTCGCGACGCTCGACCCGACCGTGCGGCGGATTCGGTTTCCACGCGACCGCGAGATCGTGCTCCTAGACACCGTCGGGTTCATCCGCGAGCTGCCTCCCGCACTTCGCCAGGCATTTTCAGCCACGCTCGAGGAGGTCGCCGATGCCGACCTCCTGCTTCAGGTCGTCGACGTCACCGACCCCGACAGGGTCCAGCAGATGGACGCGGTCCAGAAGATCCTGGGTGACCTGGGGGCCGGCGGCGTGGCGCGCTTCGCCGTCTACAACAAGATCGACGCGCTCACGGGGCCGGTGCCCGAGCACGGACGCGACAACGAGCGCGCGTTCTTTGTTTCGGCCCGCGACCGCGCGACCGTTCGCCCGCTCATGCGCGCCATCGAGCAGCATCTTTGGGAAGCCGGTCGCGTGGAGGAGGGCCCCATCACTCCCCTGCCAGACGAGCCCTTAGCCGACGAGGCCGACGAGGCCGACGAGGCCGACGAGGCCGACGAGGCCGACGAGGCCGACGAGGCCGACGAGGCGACCGAGCTTGACGCCGCTGAGACGCCCGACGATCCGGCGACAGACAGTACGGTTATGGAAACAGACACCGTGCCAGCCGAGGCCGTCGCCCCCGACCCCACCGCGTAGTGGGCGCTCAGCCCCAAAAGCCGGGCACGAGCGCGCTCAGCAGCCCGGCGATAAACAACAGAGCCCCCACGCTGAGCGCGAACGCTCCCACGGCTGCACGCGGCCGGGCGCGTCGCGGACCCAGCCACGCCGCGCCGTG
>Ga0316189_10000347_pt1 | contig 45878 bp, 49 predicted proteins | sample LowCovwburrow_MG_FD_204930 | JGI IMG/M metagenome (GOLD analysis project Ga0316189, IMG submission 204930) | Coastal sediment microbial communities from Maine, United States - Lowes Cove worm burrow | ecosystem: Environmental > Aquatic > Marine > Coastal > Sediment | place: USA: Maine... | reverse complement strand
GAGGGAATACTCGACCGGGTCCCCCACCCACCTGATCGGCGCAGCGGAGCCGCTCGCGTCAAGGTGCGCGCGCGCCTCCTCTGCCGCCAAGCCACGCGCGTCCTGCACATTTCGCGCGAACACCGGGCAAGTCGCTTCCAGCAAGTCCAAGTCGAGCCACAGATCCGATCCGGAGTTGTCGAGGTAGTGGTGCAGGTGTCGCGCTGCATTGGCCAACCCGCCCGCCTCTGCTGCAACGGCTACAGCGCGCCAGTAGGCAATGTTCGCGCGGTCCAGTAGGGCCGGATCTAGCCTGCCGTGGACACCGGAACCCTCGGTCTGCTTGGTGGCCATTCTCCGACCCTCGGTGGAAACAGGAGTTCGAGCACAGGCAATCTCTCGCTTGACTAGCTCCTGCACCATGGCGTTTCCCAAGGCGCTCTGCGCAGCTCCAACTGCAAGCGGATTTCCCCTGCGCAGGCCATCGAGCATGTCAGCGCTAGCATCCCTACGAGAGCCAACGCGGGACGCAGGGGCCGCTTCGCTCGCATGGGCACGAACTTGCTTGGACGTCATTGGCCAATTCTACACTACTGCGGAGCCTCCCTCCGACGTTCCCGCCGGCTCGTTCCCTAAGGATGGCGCGCTCCTTTTGGAGGATGCTCACCTCGCGCTGTCGCCGCCCGAGCTCGGCTCGCTCCTGGTCGCTGAGCGCGCCCGGTCTCGCGGCCTCACGCGCTTTGGTCACCCAGCGCGACAGCACCGACTGGGTGATGCCCAGGCCCTTGGCCGTCTGGGTGGCCGACAGGCCCTCTTCTGGTACCAACTTCACAGCCTCGGCCTTGAACTCTGCCTGCATAGCAGGCGGTCCGCCGAAGCGGGGCAGGGTCGCCGCCACCTCGCCGGGCCATGCCGAGCGACCGCCGCAGCGTGCAGCGGGGACGAATGCGGCGGCTATGTTTCGACGGGCCTTTGGCCGCTCAAGGTGCGTCGACGCAGAGCGCGTCCCCGGCGTAGGGCACGTCGAACTCCGCCGAGTTTCCCCCGTAGGACAATGACCAGCGGCCGGCCGTCAGCCCCGGCGTGTCGCACGCGACGGTGATGAAGTTGCAGTCGTCGGTGCTGGAAAAGCGCGGGGGGATGGCGACGGCGGAAGACTCCACGAGGAGGTTGTTGCCCTGCGCGGTCACCGTGCACAGCTTGTCCTTCCAGGTGACACTGCCCGAAGAACACTCGCTGAGCACCACCTCGACGGTGCTCGTCTCGCCGGCGAGGATCCGGGTGGAGGCGCCACCGGTGTCCGTGACCGGTCCCCAGGGGAGGGGGGCCTCGGGCATGCACGCTCGTCCGCTGTCGATGAGCTGCTCCCCGCAGCCTACGGCGAGCAGCGCGGTACACAACGTGAGCGCGGCACACAACATGGAGCGGGACTCGTACAGCGACATGCGACCTCCAACGGCCGCAACAACGTAGCACTGGACCGCCGGGTCTGGCTGGTCGATTTGCCGGCCCGGCTGCCTGCGCCCCCTGGGTCCGAGCGTTAGCAGGCCGCCATGTCCAGCGCGGTCCTCATCCTCAACCCTGCCGCCGGGGGCGGCACCGCCGCTGACGCAGTGCGGCCGCACGTCGCGGCGCTGCAGGCGGTGCTGGGCGAGGTCGAGGTGAGGACCACGGCGGCGCCCGGGGACGCCACCCAGCTCGCCGCAGACGCCGCCCGCGCGGGGGCCAGCGCTGTGCTGGCCGCTGGCGGCGACGGCACCGTGTTCGAGGTGGTCAACGGGTTGCTGCCAGCGGACGCTCCGCCGGCACTGGGCGTGCTGCCCGTCGGAACCGGGAACTCCTTCGTCCGCGACCTGCACGACGGGAGCCTCGCGGCGGCGGTGGCCGGGATCACGTCGGGCTGCTCCCGCCCGGTCGACGCCATCCGCATCACCCACGCGGGCGGGGTGCTTCACGCGGTCAACCTCGTCTCCTTCGGGTTCTCCGCGCAGGCCGGCGCGTTGACCAACCGCAGATACAAGCGGTTCGGCGCCGCGGGCTACGTGCTGGCCGTGCTGCAGTCCTGGCTGGCGCTGACCCCCGAGCGCTTCGCCTACCAGTGCGACGACGGCCCGGACCAGACCGCGCACGCCACGCTGCTGTCGTTCTGCAACAGCCGGTTCACCGGCGGCAGCATGCGCATGGCCCCCGATGCGCTGCTCGACGACGGCCTGCTCGACGTCGTGCGGATCGGTGCGATGGGCCGTCGCCGCTTCCTGACCAGCTTCCCCAAGATCTTTGCCGGCACGCACGGCGCCATGCCGGAGGTCTCGATGGCGCGCGCCGCCCGGGTCTCCCTGTCGCTGCCGGCCCCGGTTCAGGTGATGATCGACGGCGAGATCCGCCTGCTGCACCCGAGCGCGCTCGCGGTCGTACCCGGCGCCCTGCAGGTCCTCGCGTGAGCCAGCTCCCTGCGCCCTGGGACCGGCCGCCCACCCTCACCGACCGCGCGGTCTCCGCCGGCCTGTGGACCGCGGGCCTCGCGTGGCTCGTGCCCATGATGAGCGGCATGATGGCCGTCGGCTTGGTCGTGCCACCGTCGCGCACCGAGTGGCTGTCCCGGCTCTATTGCCGCGGGCAGGTGGCGATGACCGGCGCGCGCTGGCGGGCGGTGGTGGACCCGGGGGTCGACCCCGACACGCCCTACCTGTTCGCCAGCAACCACGTGAACCTGCTCGACCACGTCACCACCTACAACGCCACTCCGCACTTCAAGCAGGGCATCGAGCTGCAGAAGCACTTTCGGATCCCGGTGTACGGCTGGTTCATGCGGCAGCGGGGCACCATCGCCGTCCGCAAGGGCCGTGCGGCCGACCTGCAGGCCCAGGTCGCCGCGGAGGTCGGGCGCGGCCACAGCATCCTCGCCTTTCCCGAGGGCACCCGCACCCGCGACGGCAAGGTCAAGCCGCTCAAGCGCGGCTTGTTCCACATCGCCCGCAACCTGGGTCTGCCCATCGTGCCAACCACGGTGACTGGGATGTACGAGGTGTTGCGGGCGGGCAGCGGGCTGATGCGCGCTGGCGGACAGGTCACCGTGTTCTGCGACGCGCCGATCGCCACGGCTGGGCTGTCCAAGGCGGACGTCCCCGCCCTCGCGGAGCGGGTCCACGGTATCTTGGCGGGGCGGGTCGATGCGCACCGCGGGGAGGCGCCACAGTGACCACCGGGGAAGACGGCCGGGTCCGGCGGGCGCAGGAGAGCCGTGAGGCCCGGCGCCTCCAGATCAAGCAGACCGCGCTCTCGGTGTTTGCCGATGCGGGCTACCACGCGACCTCGGTCTCCGACCTCGTGGCGGCCGCCGGCGTCGCGCGCGGCACGTTCTACCTGTACTTCGACAGCAAGGACGCCATCTTCCTCGAGCTGCTCGACGACCTGACGGCACAGCTCCGCGCGCGCATCGTCGGGGTCGACCTCTCTGCGGGTGCGGCGCCCCTGGCCGAGCAGCTCGAGCGCACCGTCGCGCGGCTGCTCCAGGCCACCATCGACAACCGCCCGCTGACCCGGATCATCTTCCGCGAGGCGGTCGGGCTGCACGCCCCGGTCGACGAGCGCCTGCGCGCGTTCGATGACGACCTGCACGCCTACGTGGTGCGCTCGATCGCGGTCGCTCAGCAGATGGACGCCGTCCGCGAGCTGGACCCGGCGGTGAGCGCCGCGTGCGTCGTGGGCAGCGTCCGCGAGCTGGTCAACCGCCTCGTCGTCTCCTCGGACGCCGCCGTGGACGTGCAGGCCGTCGCCGCCGCCCTGGTCGCCCACCACCTGGTGGGGCTGGTCCCTCGCCTCTGATAGGGTCCGCCCACGGAGGTACGGGATGGCGGACGCCGGGCTGCTGATCGGGTGGGAGCGCGTGGTCCCGGGGCGCGAGACGCACGCGGTGGAGCTGTGGGGCGAGATGCTCGTCTACCTCAAGACGCTGCACGCCGAGGGCCACATCGATCGCTTCGAGCCGGTGCTCTTGGGCGCGCACGGCGGGCAACTCAACGGCTTTGTGCTCGTGTACGCCTCGCAGGAGCGGCTCGACGCGGTGCGCAACAGCGAGGCCTTCCTGGTGCTCAACGTGCGCGCGAACAAGACCCTGGACGGCTTCATGGTCGTGCGGGCCCACGTCGGCGAGGAGGCCGCCCGCATCCTCCGCCTGTACGCGACAGCCTAAGGCCGGGCGCGCCGCATGTGGTGGCTGATCCTCGCCCGCGCCGCGCTCGCCTGGGAGGTCTTGGGACCCGGGGCCGCGCCCACCGGCGACCACGTCGCCGCCGCGCAGCTCTTCGTGGAGACCCCGACGCCTTGGCCTGCCACGGCCGTGGTCTCGACCGACCCCGAGCAGCTCGGCGCGATGGCGGCGTCCGCGGCGACCAGCCTCCGCGCCCTGCGCGCGGCGGGCGATCCACGCGCCGCGGCGGCCGCGCCGGGCGAGGCCGGGATCTCGGTGGACGCGGTGCTCGCGACCCTCGATCTGGTGGCACGCGTCGCCGCTGAGGACCACGGAAAGCCTGCGCAGCGCCTGGCGGACCCGGCCTGGCTCGCGCGCACCTTCCGGGTGGTGCAGTGGCGCCCCGACGTCGCAGCCGCCGCACTGCGCGGGGTCCGGCTCGAGCCCGACACCCTGCGCCTGACCAAGTACGTCGTGTACACGGTGGCTGGGTCCCCCGCCCGCACGGACACGCACGACACCGCGCTGTACGCCGCCCCCGCCGACGATGCGGTGCGCGCGCGGCTGACCCGCATGGACGTGTATTCGGGCGCGTTCGGTCCCGGCGGCAGCGCATCGGGCGCCGCCAAGCCACTCGTGTGGGTGACCCGCCAGGGGTCCAACGAAGCGCTGATGCAGGGCACCATCCGGGTCACGCAGGCGGACGCGCCGGGCCGGCTGTACCAGGTGCACCGCAGCAACGGCGTGGCCTACGACCCGTCCATCCGCGATCCCGATCGCCAGGCGCGGTACTGGTACTTCCGCGCGGTCTCCGGCGTGACCGGCGCCACCGGGATCCCGCTGCAGCCGCATGCGGCGGTGGCCGGCGATGTGTACAACGTGGGCGTGGGCAAGCTGATCGCGCTGCAGTGGCCGACCCCGACGGGGCCCGGGCTGCGGCTGGTGGTGCTCGCGGACACCGGCGGCGCGTTCCAGCCCAACCTGTTCCAGCTCGACTACTACGCGGGCGTGTTCCCATCGGTCGCGGCGTTCCAGACCTGGGCGCGCACCGCGCCCACCCGGGTCCCCGCGGCGATCCTGGTCCGGCGGTGAGCGGTCGGTGGCGGCTCGCAGCAGCGGTGGTGGTGGTGGTGGTGGCTGCGGCGGGGCTGTGGTGGGTTCCCTCTGCGGGTCCCCCGGCCGCTCCGCCCGCGGGTCCTCTGCCGCCGCTGCACGGCCTGGTGGTCTACCTCTCAGCAGGGCACGGCTGGCTGCTGCACCGGACCGATCACGACGGGCTACCGATCACCTGGGCCCAGCAGCGGCCGCTGCTGCACGGGATGGTCGAGGACGACTGGACCGCGGACTTCGTCGCCCACGAGCTCGCGCCGGCGCTGGAGGCGGCGGGCGCCACGGTGGTCGCCCTGCGGGAGCGCGACCGGAACCCCACCATGGTCGTGGTCGATGACGGAGACGCCGGCTGGTCCGCCCGCGGACACGTCGCTCGCACCCTGCGCCCGCTCGCGCTCGGAGGCGACGCGACCCGGCTGTCCCCGCACAGCGACGCGACGTGGCGACTGCGGGTCCCCGACCACGGGCACTGGTACCTGTACGCGCGGTGGACTGCGGACGCGGGCGCCGATCCCGCCGCCGTCTACACCGCGCGCGGAGGCGGGCATGCCACCGAGGTCGTCGTCGATCAGCGCGCGCACGGCGGGCACTGGTGGCCCCTGTCGAACTGGTGTCTGCCGGCCGGCGCCGAGGTACAGGTGACGCTGAGCGGGTCGGGCGCCGGCACGCTGTCCGCCGACGCGGTGCGCCTGGGCGGCGGCAGCTACCACATCGTCCCCGAGACCGACTTCGCGCTGCACACGCACCCGATGTGGCAGGTCGCGATGCCGCACCAGCTCGCGCACCTGGGAGCGCCGCCGGGCATGGATCGGTACGAGTGCGGCAACGCGGTCTCCGATATGCGGCTGCGCTCGCACTGGGCGAGCTGGGCTTCGCCGCCCGCGGAGGACGCGGTGTACCTGTCGATCCACACCAACGCCACGCCCGATCGATCGGCCCGCGGTCTCGAGGTGTACGCCGGGGTCGACTCCGACCCGCCAACCGACGTCGACCCGTTGAGCCTCCGGCTCGCGCACGCCCTGGAGGACCGGATCACCGCTGCGGTCCAGGCGGGTGACCCCGACTACGCCACGCACGGCGTGCTCCTCGGGGACTTCTCGGAGATCTCCCCGATCCACAACGCGCTGCCGTCGGTCCTGCTGGAGCTCGGGTTCCACGATGACCCGGTCGATGCGGCCCGACTGCAGACCTCAGCGTTCCAGGACGCAGCAGTGCGCGGCATCGTCGCGGGGCTCACTCGCTGGCACGCCGGCTCTTGAGCCACCCCGCGCGGCGGCGGGCCGCGATCGGGGACGCGCCCGGGTCGATCTCCAGCCGCCAGACCCGGGTCGGTGCCTCGCCCAGGGTGAGCGGGAGCGTGCGGACCCAGCCCCGCCGCGCGACCGACAGCGTCCCGGCGATGCCCGCGCCGAGCTGCTCGAGCCGGGCGTCGAGGTTGGACGCGGTGAGGTGCTGGTCGTCAAAGGCCAGGAGCAGGTCGTCCACAGCGACGCCGGCGTGCCACGCAGGGGAGTCGCGCAGGACCTGGGTCACCCGCAGGTCGTCGGAGGTGGTCGCGCCCAGCCAGCCCGGGACCGGGTCGTCCTCGGCGGGAGCCGGGTCCTCCCCCCACTTCAGGCCCCACCAGGACAGGGCGTTGCCGTAGTCGAGCTCGTCGGTGCCGTCGACGGCCGCGGCGAAGAACCCGGACAGGTCGGCGCCTGCGAGCTCGTCGGCGACCGCGCGGAACTGCGCGGGGGTGAAGCCGTCCGGGTGGCGCGCGTAGACCTGCCGCATCGCGTCGTCCAGGGACTGCCGGTCGTCGCTGCTTCGGCGGATCTGGGCGTCGAGCAGCCAGCCGACGATCGCACCCTTTGTGTAGTAGCTGACGGTGTGGTTGCCCGAGTTCTCGTCGCGTCGGTAGAACTTGATCCAGGCGTCGAACGAGGAGTCGGACAGCGCCTGGAGGGACCGACCCGGGGTGCGCTGCACGCCGGCGATGTTGTCGGTCATGCGGGTCAGCCACTCGGCCTCGTCGATGAGCCCGGCGCGCGCCAGCAACAGGTCGTCGTAGTAGGAGGTGAGCCCCTCCGCGATCCACAAGGAGGGGGTGTACGTCTCGTTCTCGTAGTCGAACGGGCCGAGGCCGGCCGGGCGCATTCGCTTGACGTTCCAGGTGTGGAAGAACTCGTGGCTGACCAGCCCGAGCCAGCGGCGGTAGTCCGCGGGGCGCCGCGTATGGAACCGGCTGGTGATCATCAGCGTCGAGTCCAGGTGCTCGAGCCCCCCGCGCCCCTCGCCGAGCACGTTGAGGTACACGTAGTGGTCGTACGGGATCTGACCCCAGAACGCGACGATCTCTTCGGTCAGGGTCTGGACGTCGGCGGCGGCGGCGGCGTGGTCCCAAGGACCGGGCTGGCCCACCGTGGCGAGCGCGTGCGGCACCCCGGCGACCGAGAAGGTGCGGCGGTCGATGGTCCCGAGCACGATCGGGGAGTCCACCAGCTCGTCGAGATCGGCCGCGGCGTAGGTGTGGTCTGGACGCGGCTGCTTCGCCAGGCCCGTCGCGACGGCTGGCCAGGTGGGTGCCGGCTCTAGCGTGACGGTGAACGGTCCGTCGGGCGCGGGGTCGGGGACCAGGTAGGTGGCGGCCCCGTTGAGCATGCCCAGCTCGGGGTCCACGAAGTTCTCGCGGACTGTCATCGACCGGGCGTACACCGTGTAGTCCACCGCTACCTGGCCCTCCGCGTCGCACGGGACCGACCAGCGGTTCTTGCGCACCTTGGTGATCGGCACGGCGATCCCGTCGACGGTCGCGGCGATCTGCTCGATCTGTCGGGCGTACTCCCGGACCAGGTACGACCCGGGGGTCCAGGTCGGCATCCACCACTCGAGCGCGCCGCCGGCAGGGCAGGTCGCGGCCGCGCTCACGTGGACCCGGTGGGCCTGCGCTTCGGGAAAGGACAGGTGGTACGAGGCCACTGCTGACCCCAGCTCGATCGGCGGCGGGGGGTCGGGGGGTGGCGGGGGCACCGCGTCGGGAGCGGAGCAGGAGAGCGCGAGGAACACCATCCGCACTACATACCTGCGGGGCCCGGCGACCGCCTGTGCCGGAGTGCTGAAGCGCCGTGTTGGCCCATCTTCCTCAGTTCGGCGGCGGCCAGTCCGATGGGAGGGGTGGAGGGGCGATGCGCATGCCTGTCGTCGGCCTGTTCGACCCGCAGAACGGAATTCGCCCCAACAGCGCCGCGCTGCATCGCGCGCGCGACTGGGAGCTGCTCGCGCTCGACGGAGCGGCGTGCTCGGTGCAGGACGCAGTGGCTGTGGTGGTCGCGGTGGATGATCAGCGCGGCGCGGGCGTCCGGTTCCTGCGCGCCATGAAGAAGCGGAACAGCCCGGCCGGGCGCGTCCTGGTGTGCGACGCGGACGCGGCGGTGCGCGCGGTAGCGCGGGGCGAGCCCGCCCACCAGACGGTGACGGGCCGCTCTCCGCAGAAGGTGGCGGCCGCCGTCCGGCGCGCGCTGGGGGTCTCGGCGCTGCTGTCCGACCCGGTGGTGACCGCGGCGGTCGCGGACCTCGGCGACGTACCGACCATCCCGCAGACCTGGCGGAAGCTCTCGGCGGTCCTCGAGTCGGACACGGCGTCGATGCGCGAGGCGGCCGCGGTGATCGAGTCTGACGTCGGCCTGGCGGTGAGGGTGCTGCAGCTGGTGAACTCGGGGATGTACGGGCTGTCGCGTCCGGTCAGCTCGCTGGGGCACGCCGTGAACCTGCTCGGTCTGCAGATGATCCGCGATCTGGTGCTCGCTATCGACGTGCTCGACGACCTGAGCTCTGTGGATCTCCCGCCAGAGCTGGCGCCCATCCCGCTGCCGCGGCTCTCGCAGCTGGTCGCGCTGACCGCGCGCAAGGTGGCGCCGCGCGCCGCGACCGATGCGGCGTTTACCGCCGGACTGCTGGCCAACCTCGGTCGGCTGATGCTGGTGGCGCGTGCCAGGGAGCGGTACGCGCAGGTGATCGCGTCCAGTCGGTCGTTCAGCGACCTGTCCGTCCAGGAGCGCGCCGTGTTCGGCAGCGACGGCCGCACCATCGGTGCGTGGCTGATCGCGCGCTGGGGGCTGCCCCACGAGGTGGTCGATGCGGTCCGATACAGCGACCACCCCGAGCGCGCGACCGGCCGCGCAGCCCCCCTGGCGCTCTCGGTGTACCTTGCCAGCGTGCTTGTGCAGGAGGCCGCGCACGAGAGGCGGAGCCACCAGCCGCTCGCGCTGGTGAGCCGCGCGGATCTTGCGCCCTGGGGCATGGGGGACGCGCTGGAGAGCTGGCGGGGGCACGTCCGGGGTCTGCTGGCGTCCTGAGGCGTCCGAACGGGGGTGCCGGGGTCGACACCGGGCGGATCGGGTGGGTATGACACCGGCAGGGAGGGCGAATGGCCCGGAGCTTGTTGGGTGTCCTGCTGCTCGCGGCAGGATGTACGGAGGAGGAACCAGCGGAGCTGGGTGTGCCGACTTCCGACTGTGCCGGGACGGTTCCGTTCACCGCGGGTATGTCGCAGACCACGACATCGGGCGCCACGGTCACGCTGGTGCGGGCCAGTCCGGCACCACCCGATGTGGGCGACAACAGCTGGACGATCGAGGTCGGCGACGCGATGGGGGCGCGCGAGGGCTTGAATGTGGATGTGCGGCCGTGGATGCCCCTGCACGGACACGGGCTGTCTCCCAGCAACTACGCGGGGTCGGACAGGGGCGACGGCATGTACGAGTTCGGCACGTTCGATCTGATTATGCCCGGCACGTGGGAGTTCACGATCGACATCGACGTGGACTCCGAGTCCTCGGATATTGCTGTGTTCGCGCTGTGCGCGGAGGGCTGATGCGAATCGCTGTGCTGCTGTTGGTTGCGGGTTGTGGTGCTGAGGGGAGCTGCTTGGTGCTGCCGGCGGACTGCGTCCCGCAGTACGACCCTGTCTTCGACGAGATCTGGGACAACACGCTGTCGGTGTCGTGCGCGCTGTCGGGCTGCCACGGCCCGGATGACCGCAGCGGGGGCCTGTCGCTCGGCGACAACCCCGACAACGCGTTTGATGCGCTGCAGCGCTACATCACGCCTGGCGATGCGCCCTGCAGCCGGTTGATGAAACACCTCGAGCCCACCGGCGGCCGCTCGCAGATGCCGCCCGGCGGCGCGCTGTTGGACGAGGAGCGGTGCGTCGTGCGCACCTGGATCAACGACGGAGCGGTGCGGTGATTGTTCTCGGTGTGCTGGCGTGTGCTGCCGGCGGCCAGCGACTGAGCGATGAAGAGGTGCGCGACGCGCAGGCGTGCGTGGAGTGCCACCCGGATCACGTCCGCGAGTGGTCTGGGTCGATGCACGCCTACGCGAGCGAGGACCCCATCTTCCGCGCCCTCAACGCGCTCGGACAGGAGCAGACCGACGGCGCCCTCGGGGACTTCTGCGTGAAGTGTCACGCGCCCGTCGCGGTCGCGCTGGGCATGACCACCGACGGGCTCAACCTCGACGCGCTTCCCGAGGCCGTGAAGGGGATCGGCTGCTACACCTGCCACCAGATCGAAGCGGTCGAGGGCGACCACAACAACCCGCTGCGCCTGGCGATGGACCGGGTGATGCGGGGCGGAATCCGCGATCCGGTGAAGACCCGCGCCCACGACAGTGCGTACGAGCCGTTGCTCGACCGGGAGCAGGTGGAGTCCAGCGACGCGTGCGGGTCCTGCCACGACATCGTGACGCCGCTGGGCGCCCACATCGAGCGCACGTACCTCGAGTGGCGGCAGAGCCTGTTCGGCCGCAACCCCGCCATCGGCCTGAGCTGCGGGAGCTGCCACATGCAAGGCCGGGAGGGCGTGGCGGCTGAGGCCGACGGGGTGCTGCTCCGCCGGGTCCACGACCACCGGATGCCGGGCGTCGACATCGCGACCACGCCCTGGGTCGAGACCGAGGATCAGCGCGCCGCAGTCCAGGAGCTCCTCGACGACACGGTCAGCGCGTTCCTCTGCGTGCAGCCGTCCGAGGGCGACACCACCTTGGCGGTGGTGACCCTGGAGAACGTCGCGGGCGGGCACTTCTTCCCGAGCGGCGCGACCGCGGACCGGCGCGCGTGGGTGCAGGTGGAGGCGTTCGCCGACGGGACGCGGTTCTGGTCGAGCGGGGCGGTCGATGCACAGACCCCGTTGTCCGAGGTCTCTGCTGAGGAGGACCCGGATCTGTGGCGCATGTACTCCACGCTGCTCGACGTAGACGGCGCGCCCACGCACAACTTCTGGGACGCCGCCGACATCGAGCGAGGCGACCTGCTCCCGGTCCAGACCACGCTCGATCCCAACGACCCCACCTTCGTGCAGACCCACCAGTCGCACCAGGTGCTGATCCGGGGGGACACGCCCGACCGGATCACGATGGCGGTGCGGCTGCGGCCGGTGCCCCTCGATCTGGCGCAAGATCTGGTGGCCTCGGGTCATCTCGACGCCGCGGTCCTCGCGGCGCTGCCGGAGTGGACCCTGCAGCCCACGGTGCTGGAGTGGACCGGGGACGTGCCGGTGGGGCCCAACGGGCTCTCGTGCGTACCGGAGGCGCCGCCCCCACCGGGGTGAGCGACGGTCCATTGCCTGCTGGCGCCCATGCGGGATGGCGCGCAGAGTGCCCCCAGAGGGCTCGACCAAGAACAAACGCTGCATTCGGCCGCGCTGCACGCCTGATGGCTGCGTCGTCGAGTTCTCGGGATCGCTCGCACTCCCCTCGACTCTCCTCCTTGCCCTCGAACGAGCATCGCGAGCCCGTCGGACTCCCCCTTGACGAGCAGCTGAAGTGAATGTACTCAATGAGTACGTTCACCAACTGGAGGACCAGCAATGCGTGTAACCATCGCAGGCGCGGGCATCGGCGGTCTCACCCTCGCCGCCCACCTGGCCGAGCACGACGTCGTCGTGTTGGAGCGGCGTCCACGCCCCATGGGAATCGGTGCTGGCCTACTCCTCCACGACGAAGCACTCGGCGCCCTTCGCCAGGGGGGCGTCGAGCTGACGGGGCGGCCGTTCCACCGATTCGACTTGGGACTCGCCAACGGTCGCCTCCTTCCAGGTGTACGGCGTACCGGCCTGGCCATTCGCCGGCCCGACCTCCACGAGGCGCTTCTCCAAGCCACCCGCGCCGAGGTTCGCGGTGGCACGACCGTGCGAAGCTTCACGGAACGATCCGACCACGTCCAAGTCACCACCAGCGCTGGGGACACCCTGGAGGTGGACGTTCTGGTGGGGGCAGACGGGTTGGGGTCGACCACCCGGCAGCAGCTCGGCGCCCCCGGCCGACGAAGGTACTCAGGGGCGACGTGTTGGCGGGGGCTCACGTCGGTGGAGTGTCCAACAGACCAGCCGGTGGAGCTGTGGGGGGACGGCACCCGGGTGGGGCTCATCCCGCTGGTGGGAGGAACGTACCTGTACCTCACGTCCACCGAGCCCGAGGGAAGCGACCGCCCGACTCCCCCCATCGAGCGGTTCCAGCACTTCGCGTTCGAGGCCCCCGCGATGATCGACTCCGTCTCCCGGTGGTCCCATCACGACCTCGCCGAGCTCGATCTCCATCACTTTGGCACTGCGCGGGTTCCGTTGCTGGGCGATGCGGCCCACGGATTCACGCCCAACCTGGGTGAGGGTGCTGCACAGGCCATCTTGGATGCTGCCCACCTGGCTCAGGCGCTCCGAGGCGCGAGCGAATACCCTGGCCCTCGTCGAGGGAAGAACTGGAGAATTGCAACCGCGTCGCGGTTCGTGGGACACATCGGGCAGGCGAGCGGTCCGACCGCATGGCTCCGTGACCGTGTCGTCACCGTGATAGGCGCGGGCACGAGGTGGGTGAGCGCATGACGCGACGTGCCGAACAGAAGCGACGGACCCACGCGCGGGTCCTCGAGTCGGCGCGCCAGTGTTTTCGGGACGAGGGGTACGACGGCACCACCATCGCCAAGGTGGCAGCGCGGGCCGAGGTCGCCAGCGGGACGGTGATCGCTCACTTTCCCGACAAGCCATCCTTGGCCGCGGCGTCGTTCCACGCCGAGATCGATCAGGCCATGGACGAGGGGTTCCGCACGCTGGCGCCCGGCCCACCGCTCGACGGGTTGGTGCACCTGTCCCTGTGCTTGTACCGCTGGTACGCGTCCCAACCGGAGCTCACCTCCGCGTTGCTTCAGCACACGCTGTTCTTGGATGGACCCTCGGGAGCCGACAGCCACGCCCAGCTGATGCGGTTCTTGGAGCGTGTGGGTGTCCTATTGGCGCCGTGCGTGCCGCCCCAGCATCAGGAACGGCTGCCCATTCTGTGCCAGGCCTACTTCGTCGACTACTTCGGGGTCCTGGTGGCTGGACTGCGGGAGTCACGGCAGACCGGGGTGTTCGACCTGAACGACGCCGAGACTCGGCTGCGCGGACTGCTCGAGCTTCGGTGGGCGAGCCTCGGGTCGGTCCGCACCGCTCTTGGTGAGAGCTAGGCCACCGATTGGGCCGAGTCCACTTCGGTGTGAAGGCGGGAGAGGGGCGCGACCCCCCGATGGGGGCGCGCCGAAGGTGCAGTGGCATCCGAAGAGGAGGTCGAGCAACGAGCCAAGGCCTCCTATCGGCCCGAGTCGGCGGCCCACGATGTCCCCAGTGCTCGCTCCTGGCATGTCTCTGCACCAGCTCTTGCGTCGTCTCGTCGAGCGGCACGAGGCGAGCACGCCCCCACCAGTCGCTCGAGCCCGACCCAGCGCGCGTCGGTCTCGACCCCGACGCACTGCGAGGCTTCGTCCATGACGCCGAGGCGGTAGGGTCTCCCAGCGGCCTCGAGCACCTCGCAGACCCAACCAGGATCAACAGCACCCTCGTACTCGAATCGCGGGACGTCCGCGCTCGCCGTGATCGTGCACGGAGCGACGGGGGCACCGATCGACCGCTGTCCGCCGTAGAGCTCGCGGCGATCGGTCAGCTCCACCTCGACGATGGCCGATGGGAGGGGGATCAGGCGGTGCGGCTCTGTGCGCGGGGTGGAACTTGCCACGCCGGCGCCCGATCCCCGACCCTCTGTTCGTGCCGCCGTGCGGGCTGATCCGCGAGGGGGCCCTCCGACGGCCTGGCGCGGCGCCCATCCGGGCGGCTAGGATGGCGGTCTCGACCGTTCCATTGGAGGAAATCTTGGCCGATCTCCTGTCCGCTCTGCAGTCCGAGCTCTCCGGCAACTCTCTGTCCGCGCTGGCGTCGGCCCTGGGCGCTCCCCAGGATCAGACGCAACAGGCGGTCGCGGCGGCGCTGCCGCTCCTCCTCGGCGCGCTCACCCGCAACGCCGCCCAGCCGGGTGGCGCCGATGCGCTGGCCAGCGCGCTCGAGCGCGACCACAGTCAGCCGTTGGCGCAGCACGCGGTCGCCTTCGGCGGACTCGGTGGGCTGTTGGAGGCCGCGATGGGCGGCGGGTCTGCCGCACCGAAGGCGCTGGACGGCGCCGGGATCCTCGGCCATCTCCTCGGCGGGAGCCAGAACGCCGCGGTGCAGGCAGTCGCTCAACACAGCGGGCTCGAGCTGGGCATGGTGATGAAGCTTCTCCCGGCGCTCGCTCCGCTCGTGATGAGCTCGCTCGGCTCGGTCCGCAAGGAACGAGGGATGCAACCGGCCGACCTGTCCGGGTACCTGCAGGAGCAGACCAAGCAGGTGAGCGGGGCTCAGGGGGGCGGACTGCTCGGATCTATCCTCGATCCGGCTCAAGACGGCATCGGGATCGACGACCTGGCGCGAGCGGGATCGTTCCTGCAGAAGACCGGCCTGCTGGGCAAGCTGTTCGGGGGCTGATCGGCCGCCGCAGCGCACGTCCCCTTGGTCCGCCGGGCGGTCCGTGAGGTCTCCGCTGTGCGCAAGCACCCACGAGCCCCCGATGCGGGGCGTACCACCGGTCGGGCTCGACGGGCCCGCCGAGCGGCAGGCCGACGCCCCTGTGGTGCGGCGCTACGAAGCCAGGGCGCGCCAGGTGTTCCCGAGGTCCTGCGCCGCCGCTTCGAAGGCCGTTGGCGGTGCTGAGAGCAAGGGAGACAGCGGGTGGTTGCGGCCGCGTGCCGCGAGCTGATCCGCCTCTTCGCCCTCGATCACGCCGTCCGCCATGGCGTCCGCGATCTGCATCAGCACCCGGGAGCGCTGCTGGCGCCCCATGGGTGAGTGGTGGGTCTCGACGAGCACAGCCTGCTCCTCGGGGAGTCCCCAGCGGCGGAGGCCCGCGGCGCCGAGCTGAGCGTGGTCGAAGCCGAGCGCCTCGCGCTCTTCCTTTGCGAACCGGGGGCCGTGGCCGAAGGTGTCCAGGCGCCGTTCGGTGGCCTCGGGATCGAGCAAGAACAGCAGCTGTAGCCCCAGATCGTGGACCAGCGCGGTCGCGAACATCAGCGGGGGATGGACCCCGTCGAGCCTGGGCGCGAGCTGCAGCATCACCGCGCCCGACGCCATGGCGTGATCGTACAGCGAGCGGGCCCGCGGTCCGGCCTGCATCGACAGCGCGTTCACGGCTTGCGCGAACGCGATGCTCCGCGTCCCCTCCATGCCGAGGAGCTGCACAGCGCGCGGCACCGTGGCGACCCGCTTGGGCAGCCCGTAGAACGGCGAGTTCGCGGCCTGGAGCAAGCGCGCGGTGAGGACGGGGTCGCTCGCGACGGCCAGCGCGAGGTCCTTGAGCTCGGCGTCGTCACGCTGGCACAGCGCCATGATGCGCTGGGCGGCTGCGGGGAACAGCTTGAGCTGGTCGACCCGGTCAAGGATGTTGTCGAGGCGGTCGTCCATGCGGTCCTCTTCGGCCAGCTGCTCACGCGGCTGAAGTCAGAATCCGCGGATGTCGCGCGCCTCGGACCGCGGCCCCCACTTGGGCGGGGGCTGCCCACCGCTCTTGAGCAGGCGGACCACGCGGCCGCGCTGGCCGGCGTACGGCGCGAGCAGCGCGAGCATGCGGGCATCGTCGGCACGGGGCTCACCCGCCAGGTTGAACGCAACCACGTTGGGCAGGTGGTAGTCGCCGACCGGCACGGCATCCGGGTCTCCCAGGGCCTCCCCGACCACGACGCCGGCGGTCCAGGGGCCGATCCCCGGTAGCTTCTGCAGGTGCGCCATGGCCTGGGCACCCCGCATCGTCACGCAGGCCTCAAGGCGCCCGATGCGCGTCGCCGCCTCGATCAGGACCTGGGCCCGGCGCCGCTCCACTCCGAGCGGATGGAACGCTGCGACCGGAGTCTGAGCCAGCGCTCGCGGCGCCGGGAACAGCCAGAGGTCGTCTCGGGGACCCGGCGCCGGCTCCCCCCAGCGCCGCGCCAGCCGCATCGTCGCTGCCTGGCTCTCCTTGCCGGTCACCTTCTGCGCGAGGATCGTGGCGATCAGGGTGGGGTAGACCTGATCGACCGACGCCATTCGGACCCCGCGCGCTCTCTTGAGCGCCGCCGCGACCACCGCGTGGTGCGGCGCCACTGCGCTCGGGTCGTCGTGGAGCCCCGCCAGGCGCTCGGCGCGGGCGAGCAGGTCGGGGGCGCCGGGCCCCCAGGCGGTGGCCTGCAGCTCATTCCCCTCGTGCATGAGCCGAATCGTGCCGGGTCCAGCCGCCGTGCGCTGAGCGACCCAGACCCCCGTGGCGTCGACCCGCAGCCAGGGCGCGGCACCCCAGGTACCCACTCCACGCGCAGTGCGCGCCAGATCGAGCGGCTCCGTCACCGGCACAATCCGTCGATTCACTACATTCTCCGGTGTGTATTTGACATACGCCTTCGCAGAACATACAACCCTTGGTCATCGCCTGTGCTGCGGCGATGGTGGAGGACTCATGCGCATCGCCTTTCCGTTGACCCTGGTGCTCGCTGTAGGTTGCGCCAAGCCGGCCGTCGAGGCTCCCGCGGAGCTCGCCGAGCTGTCGCGCTTCCTGTTCCTCCATGCGCTCGATGACGAGCCGGCCGAGCTCGAAGCAGCGGTCGAGAACCTCATCCCACAGATCCTGACCGATGACTTCGATGCCGAGCCCCGCGATCGCGCGGTCGCGCTGCCGGTGCTCAAGGGTCGCTTCCTCGGCGACCTGTCCATTCCGGAGGGGGTCGACGCTGAGAAGCAGGTGCCGCGCGGCCTTAGCGGCGTGAGCACGAGCAGCATCGACGAGCTTCGCGAGGCCATCACCATCCCCAACCGCGTGTGCCTCGACTCCGACACCACCGTGTGGGCGATGCGCGAGTTCACCACCGACGCGGGCTGCTGGGATTCCGGTGCGTGTGACCGTCTCGAGGCAGTCCAGGAAACGCGCAAGGAGAACCCCATCGCGAAGGTCTGGTACGACCTGTTCATCAGCGCCCGCACCCTGGAGCTGATCGATGACGAAGAGGACACTGTCACCCAAGCGATCGTCACCCGCGGCTGGATCGAGGAGCAGTTCGTCGGCGACTCGCAGGGAGACACCTGGGACCAGCTGTTCTACGTCGAGGTGCTGGTCGAGAACGGCGCCAACGAGAGCCTGCGCTGGACGGGCTACTGGTCCTCTATCGATCTCGCCCTCATCGGCGATGACGCCTACGGCATCCTCGTCGCAGACGGTCTGGCGCAGTCCGCCCAGTGGACAGACGACTACGTCTCTACGGGCGGTCCCAGCGCGGACTGCGAGCTCGACATCAACGCCGAGAAGCCCGACCGCGAGTGACGTCCTACGATGCCGATCGGCCGTTGGATCCTGAAGCCTGGCTGCTCCTGGACGGTCACGAGCGCCGCAGCCTTGTGAGGGCCTCCCACGTGGGGCTGTCCGACACCCTGCACGACTCGCGGGTCCCCCCGGCCATGCACGCGGCCATGCACGTGGTGATCGAAGATCAGATCGCGTCGGGCGCGCCCGCGGTCACCCGTGAGACGGTGGAGCGCCTGGTCGACATGGGTGTGCGTCGCCACGTGGCGCTGCACATGGCGATCGAGGTCCTCATGGCCCAGCTCGCGGGCGGCGCCGATGTGTTGGACGCGCCGTACGCCGCGGCGCTGCGCGCGCTCGACCCGGGCACCTGGCTGGGCGACCACATGCGCCGCACGCTGACGTAGTCGCCGTCAGCGCAGCCGGGTCTCCTCCAGGCGGGCCCGGACCGCGTCCCAGTCGGCCGGGCCCAGCAGTGCGATCAGCTCGACGCGGGAGTCGGCCCGGTGGCCGACCGGCGACCACGTGATCCGGTCTGTGCTCGCCGCGACGAGCAGCCAGGCGCGCCGGGTCCGAAAGATGCCCTTGAGGCGGAGCGCGCCGTGCGGCAGTGCTGCGTTGGGGCGGACGAGCACCTGCAGCGCCTCCTGCAGACGCGCGCGGTCGAACGCGGTGGTCGGCGGCCAGATCCAGCCCTGCGCTACGGCCTCGGGAGTGTGCGGCGGCGCGGACGGGGTCCCCTCCGCAGGCGGGGTGAGAGCGAGCCAGGCGGGGTCCAGCCGGCCCCGAGTGGTGTGCGTGACCGCCCGCTTCGGGGGCCACGCCGCGGCGGCGAGCGCGTCGAACGCCGCGAGGTCGTCCGGTTCGCACAGGTCGGTCTTGTTGGCGACGAGGACGTCGGCCAGGCGCACCTGATCTTGCCAGGTCGCGCTCTGCAGGTGGCGCGCGCTGGTGCAGTGGCGCGGGTCGACGAGGCCGATCACGGCGCTCACCTCCGCGTGCTCGCGCAGGCCCGGCGTCCGCAGGGTGTCGATCACCGCGGCGGGATGCGCCAAGCCGGTCGGCTCGATCAGCAGGCGGTCGGGGCTCTGCTCGCGAAGCAGGCGCGACAGGGTCACCTTCAGGGCCAGGCCCGCGCTGCAGCAGATGCAGCCGCCGGTCACCTCCGCCACGCTCAGACCCCCACTGGTCAGCACGGCGCCGTCGATTCCGATCTCGCCAAACTCGTTGACCAGCACCGCCCAGCGTTCGCCGTCGGGGCGGTGGGAGAACAGGTCGAGCAGCGCGGTGGTCTTGCCCACACCCAGGAAGCCGGTGACCACGGTGACCGGCGTCTGTCCTGTCAGGGCAGCACAGTGCCGACCGACCACCGGTGGCCGTTCGCGAAGACGCTGCCCGGCAGCGCGCGACGACCTGGTGCCTGCACGGTGACCCACTCGAGGGCGCCGGTGCCGCAGGCCACCACCAGCGGATCGGTCGACAGCACGGTACCGGGCGCGCCCTCCCCCGCGCTCGGTCGCACTGCGCGCAGCTTCAGGGGACCGCCCTCCCAAGGCAGCCAGCCGCCCGGCCAGGGGCTCATGGCACGGATCCGGCGGTCGCAGTCAGCGGCGGGCTGCGACAGGTCGATCCGGCCGTCCGACTTGTCGATCTTGGGCGCCCAGGTGATTCCGTCCTCCGCCTGCGGCACGGGGATGCGGCCGGCCAGGTCGGTCAGCGTCTCTACGGCGACAGCGGCCGACAGGGTGGCCAGTCGATCGTGCAGGGTGCCGGCGGTCGCGCCCGGGGCGATCCTCAGCGCCCGCCGGACGTACACCGGCCCGGTGTCCAGGCTGGGCTGCATGCGCTGGGCGCAGACGCCCGTCTCAGCGTCGCCGGCCAGCAGCGCGGCCTGGATCGGCCCCGCGCCCCGCCAGCGCGGCAGCAGCGATGCGTGCAGGTTCACCGCGCCGTGCCTCGGCGCGTCCAGCAGGCGCTCGGGCAGGATCCGGCCGTAGGCGATCACCACGGCCACGTCCGCCTCCAGCGCCACGTAGCGCTCCGGGAACGGCCCGCTGCGGAGCGCGCGCGGCTGGGCCAGCGGCAGCCCGAGCGCCGCTGCGCGCGCGGCCACCGGCGGCGGGCGGACCTTCTTGCCACGTCCTGCGGGCCGGCTCGGCTGGGCGACCACCAGGACCACGTCGTGCCCGGCCTGCAACAGCGCATCGAGGGTGGGGACCGCGAAGTCGGGCGTCCCCATGAAGATCACGCGCATCTGCGCTCCTCAGCGAGGGAGGGTGAGGGTGCCGCTCAGCTGCAGGGCGTCCCCGGCGGGAGCCCCCAGCATGCGCGTGACGTCGACGTCCACGGCGGTCCCGCCGACGGTGGTGGACCCGGACGCAGGCGCTGATTGCGCCAGCAGGGCAGCCACGGCGCTGGGCAGGAAGGTCTCCGTGAGTGCAGCGAGGGGACCGCTCGCCCCCGGGGAGGCGTCGCGCTGGGCGGCGTCGGTGGGCGTCAGCTGGGCGTAGCCGTCGGCGATCCCCAGGGTCCCCTCGACGTCCAGGTCGCGCCACCATCCACCGCCGCCCAGGCGCCACACGCGCACACCGAGGGTGAAGCCGCCCCTGCGAACCGAGAGGGACTCGGGGGTGCCGACGACCTGCAGCGCGGTCTGCGGTCCGCTCCGGAAGGCCGCCGTCCGCCCGAGCGAGACCAGCGACTGGGTCGAGACCTCCAGGCGCCAGTCGGTGTCGAGCTTGGCGTTGGCCTGCGCGATGCGACCCGGCTCCGTCGCCTCTGTCTTCAGCGCGATCTGAACCGCCGCGCCTCGGGGCCGCACCGTCAGCGCACGCACGGGAACTGCGTCACGGCGGATAGAGGCCAAGCGGGCGGGGGCCTGGGCGGTCAGCGTCTGCTCCGCCCACGCTCGCACGGGCTCTGCCGCGAGCTGACCGACCAGATCCGGGACCCCGGACAGCTCGAGCTCGACGTCGCGGACGCGCCGGACCTGGGCGGTGATCGACCACTGCTGCGGCCGGTCCACGGCCGCTACCGCAACGTCCACGCGCGCCGTGGCGCGCACCGGTACCTGCCCACGCCCGAGGATGCCGCCCTGGAACTTCAGTGGTCCCTTCAGCGCGATGACCGCCGCGATGCAGGTCTCGCAGGCGCGCGACGGCTTCAGCGTCGCCGAGACGGCGCGCAGCTTGGGCGTGAGCACGACCCCGCCGCCCACGGCGATGTCTCCGGTGATCGGGGCGGCGTCGACGAGCGCACCCTGCACGATGCGCTGCACCAGCGGCGCAGAGAGGGTGAGCACGGCGTCGGGGACAAACTCGGCGCGGAGCAGGGGCGGCGCTGCGAGGGCAGCCGCCTGCTGTCGGTCGTACTCTGCGCGCAGGGCCGCATCGGGTGCGCAGCCCAGCAGCGCGCTGAGCAGGATCGTGGTCATTGCGCGGTGGGCGCGACCCTGCGGCGGTCGACGTTGCGAAACGCCAGCGGCTGACACAGCAGGTCGCGCTTGCGCATGCGCTGCTCGGTCGCCTCGTCCTCGTTGAACCCGGCGGCGTCGAGCTGCTTGCGGTACGTCTCGACCAGGGTAGGCATCCCGAACTGCGCACGCTGCTCGTCGGTGAAGGTGGGCTCGACCTCGATCAGGCAGCGCCGTCCGTTGTTGTTGATGCGGGTCTGCGTGCCGTAGGCTTGGTAGTAGCCGGCGGCGACGCGCTTGTGGTCGAACGAGAAGGCGACCAACCACGGCCCGCGCGGCAGGTGCGCGTTCATGGTCTCGACCGCCAGCTCGTAGGCGCGGTTGAGGGTGGCCAGGGTGTCGGCCTGCTGCATGACCCAGGCTGCGTGCCACTTGTCCTCGGGTGTGCACAGCTGGCCAGCGGCGTCGCGCTTGAGCAGCTGCTTGATCCGCTTTTCGTCTTGCGCGAGAACGGCAGCATCGCCCTGCGCCCGCTTGTCGCGCTGCGCCTCGCTCTCGTCGTAGACCGCTTTGATCTCCGCTGAGTTCGTGGCCGCCTCGTTGGCGTTTGAGCAGATGTCCTTTGCCTGGGCAGGCTGCCCGAGCGCCATCATCAGAACCATCATACGAGCACCCTCTTCTTGGTCTTGGCGATGCGACGGAGGTAGCGGCTCCGCTTGAACCGGCTGGCCCGGTCGAGCAACACGGTGCCGTCGAGGTGGTCGAGCTCGTGCTGCACGATGACCGACTCGTACTCCTCGAACGCCTCCCGCTGCATCGAACCATCGAGCGGCGCCTGCCATTCCACTACAACGCGAAAGTGACGCTGCAGCTCGATCTCGAAGTCGGGGACCGACAGGCACGTCTCCATCCACGGGATGGTGCGGCTGCTGCGCTCCACGATGCGCGGGTTCACCAGTCCGAAGAACCGGTTGCCGCGCTGCTCGTTGTCTCCGGGGTCGAGCACGATGATCTGCCGTGGATCGGAGACCTGGGGGGCAGCGAGACCGACACCGGGCGCGGCGTACATCGTCTCCGCCATGTCTGAGACACGCTGAGCGAGCTGCTCGCCGAACTCGTCGGGCCGAACTTCGCGCGCGCGACCCTCGAGGAGGGGGTGCGGCGCCGTGATGATGTCGAGCAGGGCCATGCGCGAGTCTCCGCCGTGCCCATAACCCGGGAAACCGCCGGCTCGCAGGCTGCTAGCAGCGCTCGGGGAAAGACCCCCGCCGGGGGCCGGACTTGCCCCGAGCACTGCTAGGCGATCTCGGGAGCGCCGGATCCGGAGTCGCCGAACGCGACCCGGTACGCGAAGTACTGATAGCCGACGATCAGCGGAAACCAGGCCAGCAGTCCGACGACCGTGAACTGTGTCACCACGATCAGCACGTAGAGGACGATCCACACGGGGACGTGCCACTCGACGTTTTCGCGGGTGTGGCGCCACGATCTGCCCATCGCCTCGAACGCGCCCGCGCCCTCGAGGACGACCATCGGCATCGCGAACATGCCGACTGTGCTGGCGACCAAGCCCGGGAGGTAGCACATCATCATGCCGACAATTGCCATCACGCTGTACAGAAGGTAGAATGCCAGGATTCGGCCCGCGTCCTGGGTGATGCCGGTGAGCGACGTCATCGCTCCGATCTTGGGCCCGCCCCGCTCTTGCGCATCCAGGCCGCGGAGCATGGACGCGGTCATCAGCGCGCTGGGCACCGTCAGCATCGGCACGCACAACAGAATGAACGCCCCGAGGCCCAGGAAGGTGAGGAGCTCGCTCTCCAGCATGATTCCAGGCAGGAACGCCAGGCCCCCAAGCACCACGAACACTCCGATGGCCAGGAACAGGACGACGAGCTGGACCACCGTGAGCCCGATGTAGCCCCCGACGTTGTCGCCGACGTCGGCGAAGAAGCGCCGCGCCACATCCAGCGGGTCGGACAGGTTGCCGGCGGGGCGTGCGGAGCCTCTGGAGCGTGCCGCGTCGTCGCCTTGTGGTGCCTTCCACGTGTCGTCTGCCATGTTCCCCCCGGCGCCCCACGTAGCCGATGCGATATTGCCCGTGCATGCGAAGTGCGTTTCTGGTCACCGCGCGCGAGCTTCAATCGGCGCTGCAGCGTCCTACGGTAGTCGCTGTACTCGGTGGTTTTGTTGCTTTCGTCGCGCTGTTTACGCTGTGGCTCGACGACGTCCTGCTCGGCGGAGTGGCGACGATGCGCTCCACGTTTTTTTGGATCCAGGCCGGGTTGCTCCTCGGTGTGCCGGCGCTCACGATGGGCTTGCTCGCCGAGGAGTTCCGCGCTGGCACCATGTTGCTCTTGGGCAGCCTCCCGCTGTCGCCGGTCGAGCTCGTGCTCGGCAAGTGGGGGTACGCGGTGGTCCTCGTCGCGATCGCCCTGCTGCTGACCGCGCCGTGGCCTGTGCTGCTGTGGTCCTACGGGGCGCTGGACCCGGGTCCCGTGTTCGCCGGCTACCTCGGCCTGCTGCTCGCGGGGGTGACGCTGGGGGCGGTCGGCACCGCCTGCAGCGCGGCGACGGACAGCCAGGTGGTCGCGTTCCTGTCGACCCTGGCGCTGGCGCTCGTCCCGTGGTCGGTCGGCCTGGCACTGACCGCCGTGCCGGCCGCGTGGGTGCCTGTCATCCAGCCGCTCACCGTCGCGCACTACCTCGACCCATTCTCGGCCGGGGTGCTCGAGCTGCGGGGGGTCGTGTTCTTCGGCACCGCCACCGCGGTCGCGCTCCGAGTCGCTGTGCACCTGCTCGACGCGCGCCGGCTGCGATGAGGAACCAGCGCGTCGCCCTGCTGCGTCTCGTCCGGCTGAAGACCGCGCTGTGGGTGGTGCTGGCCGTGCTGCTCAACCACCTCGCGGCGGCTCTTCCGCTCCGGGTCGACCTGACGAGCGACCAGCGGCACACGCTGTCTTTGGTCGCGCGGGACAGCGTGGCAGGGCTGGAGCGTCCCTTGCTCGCGCAGGTGGTCTTCTCGGAGGGGTTGGCCGCGCCGTACCACGACCACCGCAGCGCCTTGCTCGACCTGCTCGGTGGGCTGAGCGCGGCCTCGGGGGGCCGGATGCAGGTGAGCGCGGTCGATCCGACGGGCGACCCTGGGCTCGTCGCGCAGGCCGCAGCGGCCGGGGTCCGGCCCATCCCCTACGCCTTTCGGGACTGGGACCGCACCGAGTCGCGCACCGTTTTCCTGGGCGTGACCTTTCACTACGGCGAGCGTGCGGTCACCGTCGACGCGCTCCCGAGCATCCCGCGCATGGAGGGGGAGGTCGTGGGCGCGATTCGGCGGCTGACCCAGCCCGCGGGCGCGGCGCCGACGATCGGCTGGCTGCTGGGCCACGGGGAGCCGGATCCCACCGCCGCCGGTGTGGGGACCCCGCTCGCTGCTCTGCACACCCGCCTCGCCGCGCGCGGGGCGTTTCGCACGGTCACGCCCGGGGACGGTTTGATCCCGGACGACCTCGACGTGCTGGTGGTGGTGGCGCCGCGGTTGCCGCTCTCCGCGGAGGCGCTGTTGGCGCTCGACGCGTTCCTTGTGCGTGGCGGCGCGCTGATGCTGTGGGTCTCGTCGGTGCAGCCGGACTTCCAAGCGGGCGTGCCAGCGGCGGTCGACCACGGGCTGACCGAGTGGCTTGCGCAGCGCGGGGTGGTGCTCTCCGCCGATCCGGTGCTCGACCGGGATCACACCGAGCGGATGGCCGTCGTCGCGGAGGTGGAGGGCCTGGGACGGCGGTGGGTGCAGGTCAACTACCCCCTCGCGCTGGTGACCACCGGCCTGGACCGGACCGTGCGGGCGGTGCGCGACCTGCCGCGGGCGGTGCTGCCGTTCGTGACCCCGGTGGCGCTCGCCGATCCACTCCCGAACGGGGTGGATGGCGCGGTGTGGGTCGAGACGATGGGCGCCTCGCGCCGGGTTCCCGGGCTCGCCACCCTCGACCCCCGGGCGCTGCGACAGGTGGGCGACAACGAGCACCCCGGCCCCCATCCTGTGGTCGTCGGGCTGCAGGGTCCGCTCGGTCGGCCGGGGGTGGGTCAGCGCAGCGTGCTGTCGCGCATGGTGGTGGTCGGGTCGGGCGACGCCATCGCCAACAACCTCGACCTGGCGTCGAACGCGCTGGACTGGCTGGTCGGCGATCCGGCCCTGATCGCGGTGCGGTCTCGATCCCGCGCGCGTCCGCCGCTGCTGCCGCCGTCGCGCGCGGACGCGGTGCGCGCCAAGCTGCTGGTCGTGGGTACCCCGCTGCTCCTCCTCCTCGTTGGCGCCGGGCTGGCGCGTCGGCGGCGCGGATGACCGCAGCGCGGCGCCAGACGGTTGCGCTGCTCGTCGCCATCGTGGTGGTGATGCTGCTCGACACCGCGGTGCGGTGGGGCGCCGCGCCGCCGCCCCCGCCGCCGATCCTGGCGGGCTTCACGGCGGCGCGTGCGGATCGCATCCAGATCGGTCGGGTCGACCATGCGCTGGTGCTCGAGCGGCGCAGTGATGTGTGGTGGCTGATGGGGCCTCCCGAGGCGCCAGCCGATCCGGTGGCCGTCGCTGCGCTGCTGGACGATCTGGCGGGGGGGATCCAACCCGAGGCGGTCGCCGACGCGGGACACCACGAACGCTACGGTCTGTCCGGTGGGGACGAGCGGCGGATCGAGGTGACGGCCGGAGACGACGTGCTGATGCGGCTGTTCGTCGGGCACGACGCCGCGGGCGGCGGGACCTGGGTCCGCTTTCCCGACAGCGATCGCGTGCTCCGTGCCGACATCGGGGGACGGGGGCGGCTGGACCGGCCGGCGGGGGCTTGGCGCGATCGCGCGTCGATTCCTTGAATGGGGGCAGGGGGTGGTGCGTCTGCCTCCCTGAAACCAAGGAGACCTCATGGCCCCCCGATTCACCCTGGCCCTGGCGCTGCTCGGACTGGGCGCACCCGCACTGGCCAGCGACATCGACGATCTCGCCGTGCCCACCCACTCCGACCTGACGAAGGCGGACGGCCCGGAAGAGCTCGGGCGCCGGGGGTCGACCCGCGGCAGCAACCAGGCGCGCACGAGCCGCGGAACGGCGACCCGGCGCACCACCACCCGGACGACCCGGACCATTCAGACCCGCCCGGCCGCTGGTCCGGCCCCGGCGCGGACCTCGGCGACCCGGCGCAGCCTGCCCCCGGCAGCGACGCGCTCGCTGCCTCTGGCGGCGCGGTCCGGCACGGTGACGCGTCCCACTGCCTGGGCCCGCACCTCCACGTCGTCGCGCCCCGTGACGGTCTCCCGCCCCGTGACGGTCTCCCGCCCCGGGACGGTCTCCCGCCCCGGCACCGTGGCCCGCCCCGGCACCGTGGCCCGCCCCAGCAGCGTGGCTCGCCCCGCGACGGTCGCGCGTCCCACGCATGTCCGCCGGCCCACGCGCGTCCACGTGGTGCGCCCCGGTCCGCGCACGGTGGTGTACCGCCGGGTCACCCCGGCGCACGGCGTGTTCCTGTACGGCCCCCGCGCGCATCACCACCACCACTACGTCAGCTCCGGCCGCAACGTGCCCGTTCAGGAGGCGCACCTCCCCAAGCGCGCCCTCGACCGGGCCCAGTCCCTGGCCGTCGGCCTCAAGGTCGGGAGCCTCGTGTCCGGCGATGCGTACACCGGTGTCCCCTACGGAGACCTCGGCCTGGGCGTGTTCGGACGCTACCGGCCGGCTGAGTCGGTGGGCCTGCAGCTCGATCTGTCTCACCACGCCGGCACCACCGCGCTGTCGTTCGACCACAGCGAGCGATCGCAGACCCAGGTAGCCGGGTCCGTCGAGCTGTTCGCGTTCCCCTGGACCCGGGTCTCGCCCTACGTGCTGGGCGGGGTCACCTGGAACGCGCGCTCGCTCGACCAGACGTTCGCGAGCGGCGACTCGACCACGTTCGCGGAGACCACCGACGCGCTGTGGGGTCTGCACGGGGGCCTGGGGCTCGAGCTGGGGCTTAGCGATCACTTCGCGATCGACCTCGAGGCCAAGGCGATCGGCTGGATCGACCGGCTCCCCGAGGACCCGGTCGGCGCCCTGCAGACCGGCGCAGCGCTCGTCTACCATTTCTGACGGGCGCTACGAGAGCGGCGTCTTCGTCTTTTGCACCAGCTCGACGCCGTCGATCCGCATCTGTGGGTCGACGGCCTTGAGCATGTCGTAGACCGTCAACAGCGCCACACAGACCGCGGTGAGCGCCTCCATCTCGACGCCCGTGCGGCCCTCGGTGCGGACCCGGGCGCGGCAGACCACCGCGGTGGCGTCCTCGTCCAGGCGCAGCGTGACCCGGATCCCCGAGAGGAACAGGGGGTGGCACAGCGGGATGAGCTCGCCGGTGCGCTTGGCGGCCTGGATGCCCGCGAGCTGTGCCACCGCGAGGACGTCGCCCTTCTTGGCGGTGTGGTTGCGGACGGCGGTGGCCGCGGCGGCACCCAGGTGGATGCGGCCGGTCGCGATGGCCTCGCGGCGGGTGGGCGTCTTGTCGCCCACGTCCACCATCACCGCGTCGCCCTGGTCGTCGATGTGGGTGAGCCCGGCCACTACGCCGCTCCGCTGGGGTCGGAGGACTGGGCCATCTCCTGCGCTGCGATGAGCGTGGTCTGTGCCGTGATCACCGATGGTTCGGACATCGACGAGGTCCCTCCGGGGCCCAGTGTAGCGCGGTCGGGATAGGTCGTCTGGCGGAGGTCACATGGCACGTCGCGCGGTTCAGACAGGCGCCCCGTGGGAGGACATCGCTGGCTACTCGCGTGCGGTGCGAGTTGGCGACACGATCCACGTCGCAGGCACGACAGCGGCCGGCCCGGACGCCGCGACGCAGACGCGGCGCATCCTGCAGATCATCTCGGAGGCGCTCGAGGAGCTGGACGCGTCGCTCGCGGACGTGGTGCGCACGCGGATGTTCGTGACGGACATCTCAGGGTGGGAGCCCATCGCCCGGGTCCACGGAGAGGTGTTCGGTGCGATCCGGCCGGTCACGGCCATGGTGGAGGTCAGCGCGCTGGTCGAGCCGGAGCTGCTGGTGGAGATCGAGGCGGTCGCCATCGTGTCGGGCGCCTAGCCGGACGGGCTCAAGCGCGCGGGACCCGGTTCGATGGGTGGGGGAGGAGGTTGGATGATCTGGCTGTTGACGGGGTGTGTCGCGCCACCGGTGATGACGCCGTCGGACCCCGAGCGGCTCCCCGCCCCGCCCGTTCCACAAGCCCCACCCCAACAGACCGTGTCCGGGTCTCCGCAGGCGGTGATCGCGGCGGAGGGCACCACCGGTGCGCTGCCGCTCTTGGTCCACTTCGACGGTGGCGCGTCGCTGGGTCTGGGGTTGTCGTTCTCATGGGAGCTGGACGGAGAGCCCGTGGGCACCGGGTCCACCTACGCGCACACCTGGCTCGGCTCGGGGGACTCCGTCGTGGCGCTGACGGTCACCGACGAGGACGGCGCGCGCGCGACGGCGGAGCAGCAGGTGCGGGTCGTGCCGGCGCAGTGTCCGACCACCGGGCTGCAGGACGTCCCTGGTCAGGTGGCCTACGCCGCGCTGCACGAGATCTCAGGCATCGGACACAGCCGGCACAACCCGGGCGTGCTCTGGGTCCACAACGACACCAGCACCGGCACGCCGCGCCAGCTGCACGCGCTCGACGAGACGGGGGCGTTGCTCGGGGAGTTCCCGTTCGACAATGACCACGGGGATTGGGAAGATATGGCGGTCGGCACCGACGTGACGGGCGCTCCGATCCTCTACGTGGGCTCGTTCGGCAACAACAGCTTCGATCGGACGTTCTTGTCGATCTTGATCGTGGACGAGCCAGTGGTGCCGCTGGGCCACCGGATCGACGCCGAGCTGCCGTTCCGGGAGATGGAGTTCGAGTACCCGAGTGGCTCGTACAACAGCGAGGCGCTGATGTTCGACCCTCAGACCGGTGCGCTGCTGGTGCTCACCAAGTCCGGCAGCGGTCGGTCCCACCTGTTCTCGGCGGCTGCTCCGCACGATGAAGACGTGGTCGAGCTCGAGGAGCTGGCGATCATCGACTTTGGGGGCCCGCCGCTGTCCGGAGGGACCGTCACCGGCGCCTCGATCTCGCCGCTGGGCGACCAGATCGTGGTCCGCACGTACGCGGAGACCGCCTACGTGTTCCTCCGCGACGCCAGCTTTCCGCTGGTGGACGCCCTGACCACCAGCACGCCGTGCCCGATCGACCTGCGGGGCGAGTCCCAGGGAGAGGCGATCGACTTCTCGCTCGATGGCGGCGCGCTGATCACGATCTCCGAGGGCCACACGCCGCCGGTGAACCGCACCTTCCTGAACTGACCACGGCTACAGGTCGATCGCCTCGATGATCGGGCCTCGCGCTGCGACCGGGAAGTCGTCGACGCCGCCGGGCGGCGGGGACGCGAGCACAGCGTCGAGCGAGACGCCCAGCAGCTGCACCTGGTACTTCACGAGGAAGCCGTCCGTGGAGAAGTAGAACTCGGACCGCCCCGACGGGCTGGACCACGCGTAGCCCGAGACCTGCACCTGCATGGGGCCGATCACGACCTCGCTGACGCCGAGCTTCTCCACCGGCCCCCGCAGCACGTCGCCGGATTCGGTGGCTAGGATGCGCGCCTCGTCGAACCGCGAGAGCGCGACCTGGCTGAACGGGTCGAACAGGTCGGCCGTGGACAGGTCGATGCGGCCGGCCGGCATCTCGGTGGTGCGGGAGCGGCCGTTGCTGGTCTGCGTGATGACCCAGGCACCCGGAGTCCACCGTCCCTGGACCTCGTTCAGGGCGCCGTTCGCATCGACGACCGAGTGGAAGCTGGCCGGCTCGCGCCCGTTGACGTGCGCGGTCATGCGCTGGCGGTAGCGCACCTGCAGTGGGCCCACGCGCCCGTTGAGGTCGGTGTAGCTCTCCAGGATGCGGTTGGTCCCCGCGTCGCCCTCGAGGGTGCGAATCGTGAGCGTCCGGGTGCCGACGCGCGCGCCGTTGGCGGTCAGGTTCCACGTCAGCGTGCTGTCGGACCCGGCCAGGGACACCGACTGGGTCAGGATCCAGATCCACATCAGGCGCGCCTCCCAGGAGGGTTGCACGTAACGCGGCGACCTGCGCCCGCGTTAGGGGAACACGATGACCGACCGGACCTTGATCTCCCGCCGCGTCCGCAGCGAGCGTGGGCCGGTCTTTGTGGCCGGGCCGCGTCGCGTCGCGGTCGCCTATCCATCGCCCTACCGCGTGGGCATGTCCTCCCTCGGCTACCAGCGGGTCATCACCCTGATGCGCCGGGCCGGCATCGCGGCGGAGCGCTGCTTTCTGCCCGACGACGAGGCCACACGCGGGACCGGTCCGGCGCTCACGTACGAGTCCAGCACGTCGCTGGGCTCCTTCCCGCTCATCGCGGTCTCCTTCGCCTACGAGGCCGAGCTCATCGGGCTGCTCCAGCTGCTGCAGGGCGCCGGCATCCCCGCCCGCCGCGAGGACCGCACGGCGCAGCACCCGCGCATCCTGCTGGGCGGGCCGATCGGCATGGCCAGCCCCGCGTTCCTGGCGGACTTCGTCGATGCGGTGCTTCTCGGTGAGGCCGAGGACACCGTAGGGCCTGCGGTGACCGCCTTCTTCGACAGCGAGACGAACGAGGGCTGGCTCGACGCGATCGCGGCGCTGCCGGGGGGCTGGGTCCCTGAGCGCGACGGAATGCGGTTCCCAGCCATCTCCAAGGCCTCCGACGAGCACCTGCCCGCGCGCTCAGCGTGGCTGGCGCCCGAGGCCGAGCTGTCCGACATGTTCCTGATCGAGGGCGAGCGCGGGTGCCACCGGATGTGCACCTTCTGCGTGATGCGGCGGACCACGAACGGCGGCATGCGGCTGGTGGGCCCCGACCGGGTGCTCGCACTGATCCCCGAGGAGGCCCGGAAGGTCGGCTTGGTGGGGGCGGCGATCAGCGATCATCCGCGGCTGGTCGATCTGCTGTCGGTGCTGGTCGACAACGGGCGGCAGGTCTCGGTCAGCTCGCTGCGCGCCGATCGGATCGCCAAGCGCCCGGACATCGCGCGTCTGCTCCGCAAGAGCGGCGCGCGCACCCTGACCACCGCCAGCGATGGCGCCTCGGAGCGAGTGCGCAAGTGGATGTCGAAGGGCACCAAGGAGGAGCACCTGCTAGAGAGCGCCCGGCAGGCCTCCTCGCTGGGCTACAGCACGCTGAAGCTGTACCAAATGGTCGGGGTCCCCGGAGAGGAGGACGCCGACATCGACGAGCTGATTCGCTTCACGCTCGAGGTTGCGCAGGTCGCAAAGGGAGTCCGCGTGGCGCTCGGTGTGGCGCCGTTCGTCGCCAAGCGACAGACCCCGATGGACGGGGCGGACTTCGCAGGAATCAAGCTGGTGGACAAGCGCCTGAAGCGCCTGAAGCGGGGCCTGAAGGGGCGCGCGGTCGTGCGCCCGGTCTCGGCGCGATGGGCCTGGCTCGAGCACGAGCTGTCCCAGGGCGGCCCGGCGTCGGGCGCGGCCATCGCAGCGGGGCTCGCGGCCGGCGGTCGCTTCGCGGACTACCGGCGCGCCCTCGAGGCGGTGGACTCGGCCACCCGGCGTCCGTGGGTCCTCACAGAAGGCGACCCGTCGCGAGCAGCCACACCAGAATCACCAGCAAGAACCCGGTCACCAGCGCCGCTACCGCGGCCAGGCCCAGCAAGCTCGAAGTGATGATCGCGGGGATGGTGTGTTTAGCTCCCGACGCTGGCCGCTGCGACGGCGGGTAGGGACGCTGTTCCTTGCCGGTGTCTTCGGGCGTGGGAAACAGCGAGGGCGCGGTCTTGTCTTGGTGGGTGGAGTCGCTGATGGGGCGCGTCTGCTCGATGTTCGGCGGGGCGGGCCAGGCGTCGGTGAACGAGCCGCCGCGCTCGCCGGTGCCGACCGGAAGCGGTCGCGGCATCGCGGGCCTCTGCTGTGGGCTCCACTGGACCAGCGACGGGGCGCCCTGGGTGGAGTCGGAGGTGACACGGACGGCGGCGCCGTCGGTGGGCACCAGCCCGTCCAGATCGTCGGAAAGGGGCACGGTGTCTCCGTCGACTCGCTGGGGGATCTCCTCAGTCAGCCGGTCCTTGCGTCCGTCGGCGATCTTGGCCCTCCCTGCCGCTATTGCTGCAAGCGCGCGTTGCGGACGCGCAGGCGAAGGAAACCCCGGCGCTTCTCGAGACACCAGGGGTCCAGGCCGGCGCCGCGGAGCTCCGAGCGCACCGTGTGCAGGAGCGCCTTGAGCTTGCCCGGGTCCTGATCGCGGCCCGATCGGCCCCACACGGCGACCTGCACCGACTGGTTCGACCGCCACCCGCGGTCGATCGAGGGGCGGTCGTCATCCTCGACGCGCGCTGCCGCCAGGAAGTACAGCAGCGAGACCCGATTCCACGCCGTGAGCGTGTGGGTGACGCCGCTGCGTTCATCGGTGACGCGTGCGCTGGGGCTGGGGTCGAAGCACGCCTCGACGCAGTAGGGATGGGAGCTGTCGTCGTCCGTGATGGTGGGCATGAAGTCGGTGTCGGCCTCGACCACGCGGAGCTTCACGTCGCTGACGGCGAACACCTCGCCGGGCTCCAGCAGGCGGTCTTCGTCGTCGACTCCGAGCCAGATCTCGCCGTCGGCGTGCGTGATCAGGGTGACGACCATGTGCTTGTCGCCCTTGATCCGGAGATCCGCGTCCGGGCTGTCTCCGATGCGGACGTGCGGGCGGCGCAGGGGGTACCGGACGCCGGTGGCGACGTCCTCCACCGCGAGCGCGCGGGCGGGCAGGGGCATGTCGATGGTGGTGTTGCCCAGCGTGAGCTCGACATCCCCCACCTGCAGCTTCGAGCCGAGGTCCCACGCGACAGCGGCCAGGACGCGCTTCCCGTCGAGCAGCGTGCCGTTGCTGCTGCCGAGGTCCTTCACCATCACTGCGCCGTTGTCCCCCTCGAACACCAGGGCGTGGTTCCAGGAGACCCGCAGGTTGGGAATCACGATGTCGTTCTCGGGCCCACGCCCGATGGAGACCTGCCCGACCAGCGGCATCGCATTGCTCGACCCAGTCGGCCGATGGACGACTACCTCCACCCTCATCTACGGGCTCCCCCACACGTGTGTACGCAGTGTGCCCTGTTTTGCCTTGTCCCGTCACCCCCACAGCGAGGTCTTCGTTGGTTAGGGTAGGGCACCCACTCGACGGGTCGAGGAACGCACTTGGACGAGCCCCTGTTGCAGCGGACGCCGTCGACCATCGCGGCTGCGGCGGTCAAGCAGCTTCGACCCAAGCAGTGGTTCAAAAATATCTTCTTGTTGCCGGCCCTTGGCTTCAGCGGGAAGTTCCTCGAGCCGGGCTCGGTGTGGCTGGTGGTGGTGGCCGTCGCCTCGTTCTCGATGCTCGCGAGCACCGGGTACATTCTCAACGACTTGCTGGACCGCGAGGCGGACCGGCATCACCCCAAGAAGCGGTTCCGTCCCATCGCGTCGGGGGCGCTTCCCCTGCCGGCGGCGGGGCTGTTGTTCCTGGCCACGCTGTTCACCGGGGTCGCACTGGGGCTGTGGCTGTCCCCGTCCTTCCTGTTCATCGCGCTGGTGTACTTGGTCACGACGCTGTCCTACAGCTTCTACTTCAAGCACAAGGTCATTCTCGACGTACTGTTCTTGGCCAGCGGCTTCGTGTGGCGCACCATTGCCGGCGCGGTGGCCATCCACGTGCACGTGAGCCCCTGGCTGTTCCTGTGTACGGTGTTCGTGGCGTTGTTCTTCGGGTTCAACAAACGCCGGGCCGAGCTGCTACACGTGGGGGCGCACTCGGGCACGCGCCGCAACCTGTCCGAGTACAGCCCGCAGATGCTCGAGCAGCTCCAGTCCATCGTGACCAGCGCCACGATCATGACCTACCTGCTGTACACGGTGCTCGGACCGACCGCGTGGATGACGCTGACCATCCCGATGGTCCTGTACGGCATCTTTCGATACATCTACCTGATCGACCGGCACGGCGAGGGCGGGGCCCCCGACGAGACGGTGCTCCGCGACCGTCCGCTGTTGCTCACGGGCGCGCTGTACTGCGCGGTCACGCTCGCGGTGTTGCTCGGGAACGAGTTTGCGCTGCTCCCCGCGATGCTGGACTGAGGGCGCGGCCGGGGTCGTTGTTACGCTGTGACCCATGCTCCTGTTGACCGCAGTGCTGTCGAGTCTCACCGCGGGCGCCACACCGCCGCACGACCACGCTCCGTTCGAGGCCGCATCGCGCCTCGTGCAGCAGGTGTACCTCGCGTCCGAGGGTCCGAAGCCGACGGCGCTGCTCTTCGGTGCGGCGCAGGGTCTCGCGGCGGAGGTGCACTGGCTCTTCGTCGCAGAGGTCCCCGGCGGCGTCCGGCTCGATCATGGGGACGGCACGGCGCTGGGGACGGTGCTGGTCGGCGGACCCGACGATCTGCCGCGCGCGCTCACGGAGCTGAAGCAGCGGGTGGCAGTCGTGGGGGACGTGGCGTCGGATCGTGAGCTGTCCTTGTCGGCTCTGTCGGGAATGGTCGGGGTCCTCGACCGCTACTCCCGGGTGCTGGCTGACGAGCACCTCGACCGGTTCAACGTGCGTTTGTCTGGAACGCTGGTGGGGATCGGCGTGGGCTTTCGCCACGACGACGCCAACCGCATGCTGATCTCTCGGGTCGAGCCCGGGGGGCCGGCCGCCGTCGCCGGAGTGCAGGTCGGCGATGAGATTGTGCGGATCGATGGGCGCTCTGTGGTCAACATGCCGATCCGAGAGGCGTCGCGTCGGATCCGCGGTCCGGCGGGCACGCCCACGATCCTGTCGATGCGGCGCGCGGGTCGCACGCAGTTGGTCGAGCTGCACCGCGCGGAGATCGTTGTTCCCAACGTGTCGCACGCTGTACTCGCTGACGGCGTCGGGTACGTGAAGATCGACCACGTCAGCCAGCGCACGGTCGAGAACTTGCGCAAGGCGCTGGATGCGCTGCGCCGGGAGGATGCGCTCTTAGGAGGGCTGGTGGTCGACCTGCGGGGCAACACGGGTGGCTCGATGAAGGAGTCTGCGCGCGTCGCCGATCTGTTTCTCGAGGAGGGGCTGCTGCTGCGCACTGTCGGCAAGGACGGGGGCCCAGTCCAGAACCTCCAGGCCGAGATGTGGGCGTCCGACACCGGGGATGAGCCCGCGGTGCCGGTGGTGCTGTTGGCCGACGATCGCACAGCATCGGGGTCGGAGATCATCGCGGGTGCCTTGGTCGAGGGGGGGCGGGCCGCGCTCGTGGGGAGCACCACGTACGGCAAGGGGACCGTCCAGAAGATCTATCCGCTGGGTCGAGACGTCCGGCTGAAGCTGACGGTCGCTCGTTACATCCTGGCGAACGGCCGGACGATCTCGGACGGCGGGCTGCAGCCGGACGTCGCGATGGGCCAGGTTCGGCTGGACGAGCACGGGGTCTGGTTCCGCGGCGAGGGCGGAGTCATCGAGGTGGCGGAGACGGCGCAGGGGCGCGGACGGCTGGTCGACGGCGATCTGGCGCGGGAGCTCGCGCGTCGGGCGGTGTCGGCGGTCTCCGGGACGGGGCGCGACGAGCTGGTGGCGGCGCTGCGCGCCCATGCCGAGGTCTTGCGGGCCGAGCAGGATGCACGACTCACCGACGCCCTCGCGGCCAGAGGAGTGGACTGGTCGGCCGGGCCGCGCTGGGATGTCCCCCCGGCCGCTGCGGTGCGGGTGGCGGCGCACTCTGCCGACTCGGACGTCGTCCAGGTCGACGTGCACGTGACGAACACGGGCCCCGAGCCGCTGCATCGCGCGATGGTGGGCCTGTCCAGCAACCGGTCTGCGCCGTGGGACGGCCTGTCGGTTGTCGTGGGTCGGGTCGATCCGGGGCAGACGGTAGCAGGGTCGCTTCGGCTGCTCCTCCCGCCTGGTCTGCAGCCGCGTGCCGACACGGTGCAGACAGTGCTCATGGCCGATGGACGACCGCCGGCACAGATGGGGACCGCGGTCCTCTATGCCTCGTCCTCGCCCGCGCCGACGGTGCGTCTCACGGCGTCGCTGGGCGATCCCACCGGCGCGCGGGGTCCCCACGGACACCCGGTCCGCCCGGTTCGGGTGGTCGTGCACAACTTGTCCCGTCGGCCTCTGTCCGGGGCGGAGGTTCACTTCGCCGCACCCGCCGGCCGGCACGTGGAGCTGCTCGACCGCGGGGCACGTGCGCGGGTGGTGCCGGCGGAAGGCAGCGTCGCGCTGTCGCTCGATGTCGAGCTGGCGCCCACGGCCGCGCTGGTGATTCCCCTGCAGGTGGTGGTCCGGTCCGATGCGCACCGCGTCTTGGCGAACTGGCCGCTAGACCTGCCCGCCACCGGCGCCGAGGTGCGGATGCAGCCGCCGAGCATTCGGCTCGAGCAGGTGGAGGTGGCCAGGCCGGCGGGCGGCTGGCGGGTCCCGATCCACGTTCGCGACGATCAAGAAGTCGACCATGTCGTGGTCTGGGTCAACGGGCGGAAACATGCATGGCACCGCGGCGGCGCCGGCCAGGTGGACATGGAGTCGTTCATCCGGTTGCAGGAAGGGTACAACCGAATCGTGGTGCGGACAGAAGACAACCAAGGCCTGGTCGCACACTTCGCGGTTTCGGTGCTCGGTCTGCCGCACGCGGCAACGGTGGATGCGACGGATCCGTGAAGTCTCTGGCGCAGGACGCGTCATACGTGGGTACCTTGTCGTCCATGGAGGAGACATGAAGAGAGTGGCCCTGTTGCTCGCGGCTCTCGGATGGGTCGGCTGCGGGCCGTCTGAACAGTCGCCGCCCGACCCGACGGTGGGCTCGCTGACGCCGACCGAAGCGGAGGACGCGGACGGCGACGGCTTCGCGGTCGATGTGGACTGCGACGACACGAACGCAGACATCCACCCCGACGCCATCGATCTGTGCGACGGAGTCGACAACGACTGCGACCTGCAGGTGGATGGCAGCGCGGCTGCCACCGTGGGCGAGGAGAACTTCGAGTCGGTCACGGCGGCGCTCACGGCGGCCTCCGAGTCGGCGGTCATCGCGGTGTGCCCGGGTGATCACGCGATCCCCTCGCGTGCGCTCGCCGCGGGCGACGACCTCACGTTGATCTCCTCCATGGGCGCCGAGAACACGTCGCTGGCCGAGACCAACGGTAACGCTGCGATCTTTCAGCTCGACGCCGGGGCCGCGCTGACGATCGACGGCTTCTCCATCAGCGGGCACAGCGTCCCGGCGCTGCTGGCCAACGGGGGCACGCTCACGGTGCGCAGGTCGGTGCTGCACGACAACACCGACAGCGTGATCGTCGGCGAACCGTTGGGCGCGGTCGCAGTCACGGTGCGCGTCGAGGACTCCCGGTTCGAGAACAACACCGCCCCGGGAGACGGCGGTGCGATTCGACTGAACGAGCGCTTCGAGCTGCAGCTGGTCGGGTCCACCTTCGCGGACAACACAGCGGTGCGCGGCGGCGCGCTGTTCGTGCGGAGCGTCGACTCGTTTGGCCAGGTGGTTCTGACGGACACGGTCATCGAGGACAACACCGCTGCGCAGGGCGGCGGCATCGCCGCGATCGGGATGTCCCTCGAGGGGGTAGGCGACACCAGGGTGTTGAACAACACGGCCACTGTCTCGGGGGGCGGAATCTACCTCGCGCGCACCGAAGCGAGCAATCTGACGGTCATGGGGAACGACGCGCCGCTGGGCGGGGGGATCATCGCCGCCTACGAGCCCGAGCTCGCCGGTCTCCCCATCGCCACGATGTTCACCGACGGCGTGCTGGAAGGCAACACCGCCCAGCAGGGCGCCGGCGCCGCGGTCGACGCGCTCGAGTCGCTGCACCTGCAGGACACCCAGGTGCTGGCCAACACCGCCTCGATGGTCGGCGGGGGGGCCTTCCTGGGCTTCCCGTTTGGCTTTTTGGTTTCGGACAGCAGCGACTGGGCGGGGGACGCCAACGACAACCAGCCCGACGATGTGTACGCGGCGTCCAGCGCGCCCCCCGAGCCACCGGCTGGTAGCAGCTTCAGCGGCTACGCGTCGGGCGAGACGTTCAGCTGCAGCGCAGCCGGGTGTTCGCCGGCGCCCTAGCAGTGCTCGGGAGTTCTCCGGTCGGTCTGTGCGAGACCGGAGATTCCCGCGCCCTGCTGGCTCATGTTGCCGTTCGGCCCGTTGCGGGCCTCCCTCGGTCGCATCGCTCGGGGCACGTCCGGCCCCCGGTGGGGGCCTTTCCGCGAGCGCTGCTCGCTGTCACCCTACCTGGCGTAGAACGTCCAGAGCAGGTTGGAGCCCCCGTCTAGGTCCTCGAGCACCACCGCCACCGCCACCCGGGTGGGGGTGGCCTCGATGGCCACTTGGCGGGGCTGCATATCAGGCGCCGCCGGGTCGATCGGTCGGGGGACGACATACTCGGTCAGTATTCCAGAGGGGAGACCCCAGGCGATCACCAGCTCTCCGGGGCCGCCTCCGGCGGGCGCTCGGACGGCGGCGGCGAACCACTCGCCGCCTTCCTCGACCACGTCGACCTGCCGCACGGAAGCGGTCGGGCTCGTCAAGATCTGGTCGACCTTCGCGTTGGACGTGTTGACCGTGGCAATTCCCGCGCTGTCGACGGCCAACAACAGGGTGCCGTGTCGGTGGGCGTGCACCGTAGAGTCCGCGAAGGTCGTGTTCACGAGGAGCTGCGGGGTCTCCGGGTCGAACTCCACCAAGCTGCACATGCCGGCGCTGCACGCGATGCCGAACAGCGGGGAGGTGCTGGCGTAGCAGGTGTCTTGGTCGGTGGCCGACAGGGTGGTCGCGGTGGTCACTGTGCCGGCCAGGTCGGAGAAGCGGGTTGCGTGCAGCTGCGTACCGCCGCAGCTCCACACCCATCGCTCCGCACCGTCGACGACCAGGTCGACCTGCACGGGCTGGTAGTCCATCGGCAGGCTCTGCGTGACAGGCGCCATGCCCGAGAACGCCGTGCCGGACCACTCGAACCGCTGCATGTACGTAAAGGTGGTGGGCAGACCATCGCGCGCATCGACGCTGGCAATGGAGAATCCAGCACCGTCCGGCGCCAGATCGAGCCCGTTGCCGAGGGATTCGGCGGGGTCGGGGCCGAGGACGTCGATGACCTGCTCGGGACCCTGCGCGCCGCTCGCGACGTCGGGGAAGGTAAGCGCGGTGACCACGTTGTCGGCCACGGCGGAACCATCGTCTCTGTGGTCAGCGATCGTGGCGAGCACCAGGTGGCTGCCCGCGCGGCGCAGCAACGGCACGCGGACCCCGGACCACGTCAGACCGCCGGACCCGAAGGTGGGGTTGTTCATCGTGCCGTCGCAGTCTTCGTCGAAGTTGGATCCCAGCACCTCGAGGGCGGCCGGGTTGAAGTCGGGGTTGTCGTCGTCGCAGTCGCCTGCGAGTGCGCCGAATGACCGCCCGTATGCGATCTCGAAGGCGGCGTACGCGTCCTCCGCGCCGAGGGGAACGTAGCCATCGCGGTCGACGTCGAAGTCGTTGTCGGCGCCACAGTCGGCGTCGATGCCGTCGTACGGTGTGTCCAGCGCACCGGGAAACACCAACGCGGGTTCGACGTCCAGCGCGGGGTCGGCCTGATCGAGGCAGTCCTGCGGAAAGGGGACTCCATCGCGGTCGTCGTCGAAGTCATCGCCACCGTCGCAGTCCGAGTCGACATCGTCGTAGGGGACTTCGTTGGGAGAGTCCGGGAAGATGGTGGGATCGGTGTCGTCGCAGTCGCCGAAGACCGCCGTGAACGTGGTGTCCCACTCCGCCTGGTACTGTGCGACGAGCCCCGCATCGATGTCCAGGTAGATCACCCCGTCGCGGTCGAAGTCGAAGTCGTTGTCGCCGGCGCAGTCCGAATCGATCCCGTCGTACGGTAGGTCCTCCGCGCCGGGGAACACGGTGCTGTCCGAGTCACGGCAGTCGCCGTCCCGCGGGCTCACCCCGTCACCGTCTGCGTCAATAGACTGGCGCTTCTCGGCGTACTCGTCCTGGGTGATCCATGTGCAGCCCACGCCGAGGAGCGCGAAGCACGCAAGCAGGTTCGGTCCGTTCATCCGTTCCATCACATCGAAGACAGCGCACTGTATCACGCAGGCCAGCGGCTCATTCGGCGCTGCTGAGCGCCAGGAAGTGCTCGACGTTCCCTGACTTCGCACCGGGGAGCGGTGAGTCGACTCCGGCGTCGACAGCGAATCCCAGGGCCCGTGCGCGGGCGGCGACCGCCGCGATGGCGCCCTGGCGAGCGTCTTCGTCGTGGACCCGGCCGCGCGACCCGATGTGGGCTCGCCCGACCTCGAACTGAGGCTTGACCAGCAGCACGGCGCGGCCCGCCGGCGCGAGGATCCGCTGGACGGCCGGCAGGATCTGCTGGAGGCTGATGAACGACAGGTCCGCGACGACGAGGTCGATCGGCTCGGGCAGGCCCGGTAGGTGTCGCACGTTCACGCCGTCCATCACCACGACCCGGGGGTCGGTGGCGAGGCGGTGATGGAGCTGGCCGCGGCCCACATCGATGGCGTAGACCCGCGCCGCGCCGCAGTGCAGCAACACCTCGGTGAAGCCGCCGGTGCTCGCTCCCAGGTCGGCACAGACCGTGTCTGCGGGGTCCACCCCGAGCGGCTCCAGCACGCCGAGCAACTTCTGTGCGCCCCGTCCAACCCAGGTGTGTGCGTCGCCGCGAACGGTGACCTGCCGCGAGACATCGACCATCGCCGCCGGCTTCTGCATCGGGTGCCCGTCCACGTGGACGCGCCCTGCGGCGATCAGCTCGCTGGCGCGCTGGCGAGAGGGCGCGAGCCCGTGCGCAACGAGCAGCTTGTCGAGCCGAACCTTGCGACCCACTGTTCGGTCACACCGAGCGGGCGATGGAGAACCGCGCCAGCGCGATCAACGCGTCGGGAGCCTGCAGCTCCTGCGCGCGAGCGACGGCCTCGTCCGCAAGCTCCTGAGCGCGCTGCCGGGTCTGGTCCAGGCCGAGCAAGCGCACGAAGCTGGGCGCCTTGGCGTCGGCGTCCTGCGCGGCGTCGAGGCAGTCGTCGGTGAGCTGAAAGGCGAGCCCGATGGCGGCGCCGATCGCCTCGAGCGTGCTGCGCTGCGCCGCGCTGGCGCCGCCCGCGATGCCGCCCAGCACGCAGCTCGCGGTGATGAGCGCGCCCGTCTTCTGGGCGTGGGTGCGGGTGACGGTCTGCAGGTTGGGGGTGCCGCGCTGCATGTCCGCGACCTGCCCGGCCACCATCCCGCGTGCGCCCGCGGCCGTAGCCAGCCGCGCCACCATCGCGATCCGCGCTTCCGCTGGCAGATCGGCCTGCGCGAGCACCGCAAACGCCTCCGTCAACAGCCCGTCGCCCACCAGGATGGCGGTGGCTTCGTCGAACGCGACATGGACCGTGGGACGCCCCCGGCGCACCGCGTCGTCGTCCATGGCGGGCAGGTCGTCGTGGACCAGCGAGTACGTGTGTACCAGCTCAACGGCGGCGGCCGGGGCGAGCGCAGGTGCCGGGTCTTCCTGGCCGGTGACCGCCTCGTGCGCGGCGAACACGAGTGCGGGCCGGACCCGCTTGCCGCCACCGAACACCGGGTACCGCAGCGGCTCGGCGAAGGTCGCAGGCCACAGGCCGTCGAACCGCGGTTCAAGAAAGGCCTCGAGGGCGCCCGTTCGCTGAGGCAGCCACGTGCCGAGTTTCATCCTGGCGAGAACAGGATCGGGTAGCGGATCCAGGCCGTCTTCTGCTCGCCGAGTGGTGCAAACCGCAGCTCGGTGAGGGTGGCCTCCATGCAGTCCCTCAGGTCGAGGTCTTGCACGTTGTCCTTCTCGACCGCCGGCGGTACCTCGTCGAGGAACTCCCCTTGCGGCCCGATCTCCACGTACACCGTGTAGTCGCCAGTGAGCGAGGGCTTGGCGCCCAACCGCTTGAGGTAGCAGCTCTGCAGCTTGCCCTTGAGGCGTTGAATGGACTCGTCGGCCCGCTTCTCGGTCATCTCGCCCGCGATCAGCGGAGAGCCCAGGAAGATGCCGCGGGGCATGCCTGAGCCAGCGTCGACCGAGGTGGGCGGCAGGGGTCCGCCGTCCTTCATCTTGGCGAGCCCGACGTTGGATGCTCCCGCGCGACGCGCCAGGTCGACCGCATCGACGACCACGCCGTACAGCACGTCGGTGTGGGCATCGACGAACACGTTCTTCTTGCTCAGGGGTCGCAGACGCCGCGTGAGCTCGTACAGCATCTTGTCTTCGGCCATCACGCGGCGGTTGAGCGCGATCTGGCCGTCATCGTACAGCGCAATGACGAGCTGCTCGGAGTTGGGATTGGGCTCCGTCTTCTTGACCTGCGTGCCCGGGAGCTTCAGCCCCATCTCCTCGATCTGGATCGGGATGTTGACCATCATGATGATCAGCACCACGAGCACAATGTCGATGAGCGGAGTCATGTTGATCTCGCTCATCGCGCCTTTGCTGCCGAGCTGCGCTCCCATTACTTGTCCTTGCCGGCGGCGATGAACACCGAGGTAAAGCGATTCTCAGCGAGCACGTCGAGCACCTCGCGCACGTCGCCGTAGGGGAGGCGCTGGTCGGCCTTGACGAGCAGCGTGCTCTCCGGCCGGTCGCGGAACTCCATGTTGATGGCGTCGATGAGCGCTTCGTGGGTCTCGCAGAGCTCCTGCTCGACCGCCCACTCCCCGTTCTTGGTGAGCGAGATCACGATGTGCTGGCCTACGTCATTGACCGTGACCGTGGACGTGGCCAGCGGAAGGTCGACCGGCAGACCGCTCGAGAGCAGCGGCGTGATGACCATGAACACCACCAGCAACACCAACACCACGTCGATCAACGGCGTGACGTTGATGTCGGCCATGGGGCCGCCGCTGTTGTTTCCGACCGAGGCACCCATGCTATTTTGCCGGGCTGTGGGTGCCGCTCTGCACGAGCTTGGCGGCCCACTGCATGAAGTCGGCCTCGGAGCTGTTCAGCTCGTCGCTGACCTTGGCGATGCGGTGGTTGTAGTAGTTGAACAGCCACACTCCGATGACGGCCACCCCGATGCCGACACCGGTAGTGATCAGGGCCTCGGAGATCCCCGCGGAGATGGACGCAAGCCCGGAGCCGGCCTCGGCCATGCCCTGGAACGCGTTGATGACCCCGAACGTGGTCCCGAAGAGACCGACGAACGGCGCGGTGGACCCGGTGGTCGCGAGCACCGTCATGCCCTTCTGGAGCTTGGCCAGCTCTTCGGCGTGGGCTTTGGAGATAGCGCGCTGGGCGTTCTGCACGGCGTGGCTGTCGGCGCCGGTCTCGAGCTCGGTGAGCCCGGCCCGCAGCAGCGTGGTGAGGTACCCCGTCTTGAACTGCTCGTCCTGGGTGATGCGCAGTGCCGCCTGTACGTCGTTCTGCTGGAGCGGCCCGATGATCTCGTTTCGGAGATCGACGGACTGGGACCGTGCGCGACGAAACGCCATGGCACGCTCGATGGCGACCACGACCGAGGCGAGGAACATGACGATCAGCGTGACGATGACCAAGCGTGCGATCCAGCCCGAGTGGGCCCAGATCTCACCCATGGTGAAGCCGGCTTGTTCATCTTGTGCGTAGGCGATGCCTTCCAGCAGCAGCAGCATCATCATGGAATCCGTCTCCAGTGAGGTTCGGAGGCGGGCAGCCTAGCAGAAGGCGCGCCCACCGTCATCCGCGGGTCTCTACTTCATTACGTAGGTGAACGCGATGGTTGTCTGGGCTTTGACCTTGGACTTGCCGTCCTTCGGGGGGTACCAGCGCCACTTGAGGAGGGCCTGCTTGGTCGCCGAGTGGAACGTCTCGGGACACTTGGCGATCGTGACCTCGTACGGCACGCCGGTCTCGCCGATGCGGACCGTTGCGAGGCACCGCTGGTCGCCCAGGTTGAGTTGCTTGGCAGAGTCGGGATAGGTTGGGTTGACGCGCTTCTTTACTTCGAGCTCGGAGTGGTGGAAGACCCGCATCCCGCCGAGCTGACCCCCGAGCACGCCGCCTTCGATACCCCCGAGCACGCCGCCTACGACGCCGCCTACGACGCCGCCCTCGACGCCGCCCTCGGCGCCCTTGGGCTTGTCGTCGCTCTTGATCTCGTCCTTGACCTCATCCTTGAGCTCGGTAGGCTCGTCGATCAGGTCGTCCGGATCCTCTTCTTCCTCTTCCTCCTCGTCTTCCTCCTCGTCCGCTGCGGCGGCGGGCGGTGGGGGCGGAGGCGGAGGCGGAGGCGGTGCGGCGTCGTCGAAGGCGTCGTCGAGGAGGACCTCCATCATGTCCTCCTGCCAGTCTTCGTCGAGGAGGACCTCGGCGGCGGTGTACAGCCCGACCGCGAAGGTGAACGCGCCGATCCCGCCGAGCCCCATCGCAGTGATCAGGAGCGACATGGCGCTGCGCTTGTTGGCCTCCTCGTCGAGGTCGGTCCCGATGTTGTCGAACACAGCGTCTCCTGTACAGCGTCCTGACGGCGCCGAATGGTAACGGAAAGTGACTCGGGCCGTCGGCGCCGAACCGTAAAGCCGATGTCTCGTCCGCCTGTCGCCTACCTGAGCTTGTAGGTGATTGCGATCGTCGTCCGCACGGTGACGTTGGCGCGCTTCGTCCTCAGCGGGACCCACCGCCACTTCATCAGGGCGCGCTTGGTCTCGGCGTGGAACACCGACGGGCAGCGCTCCACCGCTACGTTGATGGGCACGCCTGCTTTGTTGATCCGCACCGTCGCGAGGCAGTGCTGGTCTTTCAGCGCCAGGCCGCGGGCGACGCGTGGGTAGGCGGGCTCCACCCGACGGCGCACCTCGAGCTCACTCCAGTGAACTGCCGCGGGTCCACCCGCGTTCGGCGGTGCGTCCCCAGACCCTCCCGGCGTGCCGCTCGCTGCTCCCTCCGGCCCGCCGTCCGAAAGACCGTTGCCGTCGGCCTGCCCGGTCGGCGGGGTGGTGGAAGGAGTCGTCCTGGGCTCCGCTGGCGGCCTTGGCGTGGCAGTGGGCTGTGGCACACCAGCGGCTGGCGGAGGCGGCGGCGCCCGGGCGTAGCCAGGGTCCCAGAGCACCAGCTGGAGCAGCGGTTCCCCGGGCTCGGTGTCGCCCAACAGTGTCTCAGCAGCGGTGAACCCCAGGATGGCGCTCAGTGCCGCTGCCGCTCCCACTGCCGTGACGGCGAGCGCTGCGGACTGCGCGCTGCGCCTGCGGATGCCCTCGTCCAGGTCTCGGCCGATGTTGTCGAACATGATCAAACGGTGCAGCAGCGATCCGCAGTGTTCACGGGCGGGAACGCTGGTAGGTCACCGAAAGTTGCGCTCTGGTGGGCGGACCGGAGGCCTTCGACGGCGCCACGTCCCACCGCCACTGGCGGATGCTGCGCGTCGCAGAGCTGTGGAACACCAGGGGGCAGCCGCTGATCTTCACCTCGGTGGGGACCCCGCGTGTGCTGAGGCGAATGTCGGCGGTGCACTGGTGGGAGCCGAAGCCCAGACTGGCCGCGTTGTCGGGGTACGGCAGCGGCGTGCGCTTGATCACTCTGGGCGCGGCGCCCGGTTCTGTT
>Ga0316189_10000346_pt1 | contig 45911 bp, 36 predicted proteins | sample LowCovwburrow_MG_FD_204930 | JGI IMG/M metagenome (GOLD analysis project Ga0316189, IMG submission 204930) | Coastal sediment microbial communities from Maine, United States - Lowes Cove worm burrow | ecosystem: Environmental > Aquatic > Marine > Coastal > Sediment | place: USA: Maine... | reverse complement strand
GTTTCCATCGACGTGCGTGCTGTCCTGCAGCATCACCTGCAAGTCGTCCCAGCCGAGGAGCAAGACCCGCGCCACCTGGGCGTCGAGGATGCGTAGCCGCGTCTGATTGCTCACGGCGTTCACGAGCCCCGTCAGCGTGCTGCGCCCGGGCATCGCGAGTCCCAGGTTGTCGAAGAAGACGCGCACGGTCATCGACTCCTGCATCATCGTCGCGCTGGTGCACGCCTTGAGTCCCGCTCCGAGGCAGCCGCGCAGCAGCACAGCCATCGGCACGACGGAGGCCGGCGTTCGCGGGCGCATCGAGGTCCGCCTCGACGTCGGCCACCAGCGCTGGGCACCCCACGACCAGGCCGTGCGCCTCGTCGAGGAACGCCTTCAGGTGCGAGTCTGACGCCGACAGGAGCAGCAGCGGGACAGGGGAACATGGAGAAGTCGGAAGTGCCATGCCAGCAGTGCGTGGCACGATCTGTCCTATTTCCTTGCTTCAGAAGGCCATCGAAATCCGCGAAGCCCAGGCGCTACGCTGCCTTCTACTTTTCGGCGAGGGTCTAGCTTCCGCACGGTACAGTGCCGAGTGCGAAGGGAGGACGCTGCTGCCAGTTGGGCGCCGCATCGGTCGATATGAGCTCGTGCGCCGTGTCGGGCGCGGCGGTCGGGGAGAGGTGTGGGATGCCGTCCTCCACGGCCCGCTCGGCTTTCGGCGCCAAGTGGCACTCAAGCTGCTCCAGCGGGGGCCGGTTGACCGAGAGACGCAGGAGGCGCTGGTCCGCGAAGCGCGAACGGGTGCGCTGATGTCGCACCCCAACGTGGTCTCCATCCATGAGCTGAGCGAGTGGCAGGGCACCTGGTTCTTCGCGATGGAGCTGGTGCGGGGTCCGCCGCTCACCGCGCTGAGCGCGGCTCCGATGCCGCCGGGTTGCCTGGTCGAGCTGGGGATCCACGCGAGCGCCGGGCTGGCCCATATCCACGCCCATACGAGTCTAGCGGGCGAACCGCTGGTCCACCGGGACATCAAGCCGGGCAACCTGCTGCTCGATCGGAGCGGCCTAGTGAAGGTCTCCAACCTAAGCGTAGCCGGGTGGGCGGGGGATTCCGTGACGAGCGCTGCAGACACCCTGGGCTACGCCGCGCCGGAGCAGCTCGTCGGCCGCGCCGAGCCGCGGTCCGATCTGTTCTCGCTCGGAGTCACGCTCTACCGGCTGTGCGCCGGCGCCATGCCGTTCGCCAAGGAGGCGTCCTCCGCCGAGATCTGTGCTGCGCTGGCCGACGGGGCGGTGATGACCTCCATCGAGGAGCGCGCGCCCGAGCTGGCGCCGGTGATCGCGCGCTGCCTGCAGCCCGACCCGGAGGATCGGTTCGACTCAGCGATGGCGCTCGGAGCGGCTCTGCGCGCGCTGAGAGGCACGTTCCCCGCCGATCCCACGCTGGTGGACCTGCTCGCGGCGCGTCGCGGGGACCGGCTCCCCAGCGACATCGGCGGCGCGAGTCCGAACACCGCCACCGCTGCGCGGGTGCGCACCAACCACAACGTGCCCGGCCGGGCGCAGCCACCACGATCTTGACCGCTGCGCTTCATCGCCTGGGCCGATCCCAGGACGTCGCGGAGCTGCTTGCGCTCGCGCAGGAGCAGGCGGCGGGATCCGGGGACGATGGGCTGATTGGACAGGTGCTCAATGTACGGGGCAACCACCTGATGCGGTCGCGGAGCTCCGAGGAGGCGATCGCGCTGTTTCAGGGCGCCGCCGAGCACCTGGGACGGGCGGGCCTGGTGACGGAGCGCCTCACGGCATTGGTGGGTGTGGCCGAGGCGCTAAGCGACAACGCGCGCTGGGAGGAGGCCGCGGACGTCCTGGCATCGGCGCGCGCCGATGCGGCGGGGCGACGGGGCATCGCGTTCGAGATCCTGTTGACCCAGATCGAGGCGGCCGCGGTCGCGCGACAGGGTCGCCTCGGCCGATCCCTTGCGCTGTTTCGGACCAACCTCGGACGGTTTCAGCGCGCCGGGAATGTCCGAGGCGAAGCGCTGGCCCGCGATCGGATCGCCGTCATGTTGAAGCAGATGGGCACGCTGCGGGAGGCGCTGGCGGAGCGCGAGAAGGCGCTGGCGCTGTACCGGGCAGGATCCGACCCTTGGGGTCTCGCGCGGTGCATGCCCAACCAGGCGTTCGTGCTGAATGCGGTCGGTGAGCACGACGAGGCTGAGGCGCTGCTGGACGAGACGGCGCGGCTCAGGACGAAGATCGGAGATGAACGCGGGATGGCGTACACGCTTGGGTCCCTGGGCGTGGTGGCGGCCGGTCGCGGCCAGCACCGGGAGGCCGTGTCTCGTCTCTCGGAGGGGCTGGCGATCGCACAGGAGCACAGCGATCTGGTCGGTCAGGGGTTGCTCTTAGACGAGCTGGGACGGCAACAGCAGCTGTCGGGGGCCGCCGCCGCGGCCCGACGGACCTTCGAGTGCGCGCTCGCGTTGCACCGAGACATGACCAACGGGCACCTCGATGCCGCGGAGGCGCTGCTCCGCGAGGCCCTCGCGCTGCACACGCAGCTCGAGCTGCCGGGACCCCACGCCCGGGCGCACCTGGGTCTGGCCGTGGCGCTCGCGCGGCGCGGCGTCCCAGATCTCGCGCGCAACCACCTGGACTGGGTGGACGACAACGGCATCGGCAAGGTTGTCGCTGCGCTCGGTGCCGCGGCCCGCGCCGAGGTCGCCGTGCACACCGCGCGGATCGTGGCGCGGGTCCGCCAGCGGCTGCAGCGGCCGTGACGGCCCTGTGGTGGATTGTGGCGTGTACGGCCCCGATACCTGTGCCGCAGCCGATCGACACCGGCGGGGCACCGCAGGGGGAGCCGGTGGTGGCGATGCGCGGAGACGTGCCGCGCAACCTGCTGATGATCTCCATCGACACCCTGCGCCGCGATCACCTGCAGCGGTACGCGGTCCGGGGTGCTGGGCACATGCCCTGGCTCTCGGCGTGGCTGTCGGAGGCGGTGGTTTTCGACGACCACCAGCAGTGCTCCAGCTGGACCTACGCCTCCACGGTGTGCACGCTCTCCGGCCGCCACAACGCCGACAACGGTTTCCTGCCCAAGCTGACGAACGACCTCCGGGAGCCGGTGCCGGAGGGGCAGGTCACCCTGGCGACTCAGCTGCGCGATGCCGGCTTCTCCACCCTGCTCGTCAGCCCCAATCCGTGGCTGTCCGAGGTCTGGAACAACGCGCAAGGCTACGAGATCGCCCCGGAGCTCGGCGGTGGAACGATCACAGCGCTCGGTTCGGTCGGTCTGGGTCTGTTGGACGGCGTCCTTGCCGAGGCTTCGCCGCCGGAGCGCTGGTTCTTGCACCTGCACGCCGTCGAGCCGCACATCCCGTACAACCCTCCGACTGAGTACCTGAAGGACGTCCCGGAGGTGCCCTGGGACATGACAACCCAGGTGGCGCACTACGAGACGACGGTGCAGTGGCCCCACCTGTCCTCCGCCGAGCGGGCGCAACTCGAGGCCGCGCTCCGGGCGCGGTATGCCGCCGAGCTCGCGTACCTGGACGACCAGCTCGCCACCCTGTGGGATCGCCTGCTCAGCGCGGGCCTGCTCGAGGACACGCTGGTGGTGCTGTGGTCCGACCACGGCGAGCAGTTCTGGGAGCACGACGAGCAGAGCCACGCCTGGGGCCTCGCCGCGGAGGAGAACGACGCGGTCATGGCGGTGTGGGCGCCCGACTTGGTCGCACCGGTGGCCTGGACCGGTCCCACGCACGCGACCGACCTCGTCCCCACGGTGCTGCACGCCCTGGGGCTGCCGCCGCCCGCCGCGACCAACGGCTACGTCGTCGGGACTGCGCCGGCCGGCCGCCCCCGATTCGCGATGGTGTCCGGCCGGGGGGGCACGGTACAGGCGGTCACGAGTGCGGGCTGGAAGCTCGAGTACAACTGGTCGGGTACGGTCCGTATGTGGCACCGGCCGACGGACCCTGAGGAGACGCGCGACCTGTTCGTGCCCTGGATGCCCATCGCGGGCGAGCTGTGGCGCCTGCTCAGCCGGCGGGTCGCGCTCCTGGAGCCGCTCGAGACCGAGCGCACCCCCACGCCGCCCGTCGGGCTGTGAGCGCGAGGGGCAGCACAGGGCTCTCGGCCACCGGTTACGCGGCCGCTGTCGGAGGTTCCATGGCGTGGGAGAACGAGCTGGCCGCAGCGGTCGACGCGGTGCAGCGGGCGAGCCGAATCACCCGGGCGGTCCAGGATCGGCTCGTGGCTGGCATGCGGATCGAGAAGGGAGACAAGTCGCCGGTCACGGTGGCCGACTTCTCGGCGCAGGCGGTGGTCAGTCATCTGCTGTCTCAGGGGTTTCCCGAGGTCCCGCTCGTGGGCGAAGAGGGCGCTGAGGCACTTCGCGCCAGCGACGAGATGCGCGGGCACGTCGAGGACGCAGTCTGGACCGAGCTGCCCGACCTGCCATCGGACGGCGTCCTGTCGGCTATCGACCGCGGCAACTTCGGCGGCGGGCCGACCGGCACACACTGGGCGCTCGATCCCATCGATGGCACGAAGGGATTCCTCCGGCTGCAGCAGTACGCGATCGCGCTGGCCCTCATCCACGAGGGCGAGGTGGTGCTCGGCGTGCTGGGGTGCCCGTCGCTTCCGCACGATGCGGCGCGACCGGACGGCGCGCGCGGCGCGCTCTTCTGGGGCGCCAAGGGTCAGGGCGCGCACTGGCGTCCGGTCGATGGAGCCGCCGTGCAGCCGGTCTTCGTCTCCCAGGTTGCCTCCGCTGACCAGGCGCGGTTCTGCGAGTCGGTCGAGAAGGGCCACACCAACCAGGACCACTCGGCGCTGGTCGCTGCGCGGCTCGGCATCGAGCAGCCGCCGTACCGGATCGACAGCCAATGCAAGTACGCCGCCGTTGCGCGCGGCGATGCCTCGATCTATCTGCGGCTGCCCACGCGGGCCGACTACGTCGAGCGCATCTGGGACCACGCTGCGGGCGTGCGGGTGGTCGAGGAGGCCGGCGGCCGGGTCACCGACGTCCTCGGTGCGCCCCTCGACTTCGGCAAGGGACGCGGGCTGGACGCCAACAAAGGCGTAGTGGTGACCAACGGTCCGCTGCACGACGACACTGTGGCCGCGGTCCGCGCCGTCCTCGACCTGTAGCGACGTCTCGTTCTAGTAGCCGCGCCCTGTGGGCCCGAGCGCACGGCGGCGGCGCAGGGTGTGCCAGTCATCGAGGGTGAGCGACAAACGGGCGGCCTGAAACACGCCCTGAATTCCCTCGTGCTCGGGCGCGACGCGCGCCAGCGGGCCGATCGCGCGCAGCGCCTCGGGGTGTCGCTGCACCTCCAGCAGGAAGTCCGCGAGCCTCAGGCGGAGGGCGGCCGGGTACGGGTCGAGCGCGACCGCGCCCTGGAGCAGGTCGATGGCCTCGTGGGGCTTGCCCAGCTCCCAGGCGGCGGCGCCCAGCGTGGCCCGGGCCCACGGGGACCAGGGGAGCGCCTCGATGCCCTCGTGCGCGAGGCGCTGCGCCTCGATGGGGCGACCGCTCCGCAGCCACGCCTCGGCCTCGATGATGGTCAGCTCTGGATGACCCTGGTGCAGACCCGTCATCCGAGACACCAGGTCCTCCGCTTCGTCATCGAAGCCCGCCGCCCAGGACGAGCGGATCCGACCGGCCAACGCCTCGGGGCTCTCTGGGTCGAGCCGCAGCGCCGCGTCGTACCAGGTGATCGCCGCCCACGGGTTGCCCGTCGCGTCGCACAACCCGGCGAGCTGAACCGCGACGGTGGGCGTGGGGTGGCGGTGGAACAGGCGCTTGTAGGTGCGCAGCGCGTCCTCGACCCGCCCCTGTCGGTGGGCGATCCGCGCCTCCAGCAGCTCGGCGCCGTACGACGTAGGCAGTCGCTGCCTGAGCTCAGCCAGCAGCCGAACGGCCTGGCGCTGCAGGCCCGTCCCCATCTGCTCTTCGATCTGCCGGGTGAGCCCCAGCGCGTCGGGCGCCTCGCGCGGATCGGTGGCGCCCTCGGCGGCCGTCGGGTCGCCGGAAGCGGGCTCGCCGAGGGCGGAGAGCAGCCGTAGGAACTGGGGGTCCATCGTCACGGCCGGAGCATCGAATGACCCGAGGGTGGCGACGCGGCTGTCGAAGGCGGCGACGAGCGGGTCGTCGGGGCTCAGGCGCTCGGCTTTGTCGGTGACCCACAGCCCCAGCGCCGGTGAGAACGAGCTGAAGGTGCCCTGGGTCACCCGACCGGCATCGTCTGTGACGGCCACGAGCGAGTGCAGACCCAGGCGCGTCCGTCCGGCCTGGGTCTCGTGGTAGGCCCACTCGGAGCCTCCGTCGGTCAGGTCGCGCCCCTGCACCCGATCGCGCGGCTCGACCTTGGCGACCTTGAGCGCGGTGGGCAGCCAGTCGATGAGCGACACCACGTCCTCGACCTCGCGATCGGCGCGCAGACCCGGCCCGCGCACGATCATCGGCACGTGCAGCGTGTCGTCGTTGAGCAGGTAGCCGTACCCTTCCTCGCCGCCCTCCCCGAGCCCGTCGCCGTGGGGCGAGGTGACCGCTACCCACGAACGGTGCGCGCCGACGTGGTCGTCCCACCAGCCCACGAGCCGGCCGATCTGGGAGTCCGCGAATGACATCTCGGCGTCGTAGGGATCGGCGATGCGGTCGCTGAATGGGCGCGGGGCGCTGTGCGGCCAGTGTGTGTCGTACAGGTGGACCCAGACGAACGCAGGCTCGTCGGACGGCAGTGACGCGAGCGTGGCCAGGGCGTCGTCGACGACGCGGTCGGCGCGGGTCTGGACGCGCCACGGGAGGGTGCCGGGACGCTCGCGGACCGCGTCGTGGTAGACGTCGAACCCCTGGTGCAGGCCCCAGCGACGGTGCGTCGTCAGGCCGCTGACGAAGGCGTAGGTGCCCCAGCCCGCATCGCGCAGCAGCTCGGCGAGCGTCTCCTCGGAGGCGCTGAGGACCTGGTCGTGGGCGAGGCGCAGCCCGTGTGCCGGGGGCGTGCGGCCGGTGTGCAGCGTGGCGAGCGCGGGGACCGTCCACGGACTGGTGGTGTAGGCGCGCCGCCAGGTGGTGCCCGCCTCGGCCAGCGCGTCGAGCGTCGGCGTCTGGGCCTGCGGGTAGCCGTAGGCACCGAGTCGATCGGCGCGCGCGCTGTCGATCGTGATCAGCAAGATCTTGTCGACTTCACCGCCGCGTCTCGCGCCGGAAGTACACGCGGCGGACAAGATGGTGAGCAGCACGAACAGGCGTGCGTTGGGGCGGTGCGGATGCATGTGTGTGCAGAGTATGATGCACCCCGACGGTTTACTCGGGACAGCATGGCATCCGAGATGCACACGGTGTTGGCTTCCATCGAGCTGTTCGAAGGTCTCGAAGACGCGGAGCTTCATCGGATCATCGAGGTGGGGCGGGTGGAGCACTGGAAACGTGGCGCACGGGTCCTCGAAGAGGGGGCGTACGGACCGCGCATGATGGTGGTGCTCGCGGGGGCCGTCGAGGTGCTGCGGCGCGACGCAGCGGGCGTCCAACGGGGACTGGCGGCGCTCGGCCCGGGCGAGGTTCTCGGCGAGATGAGCCTGCTCCTCGACCTGCCGCGAACGGCGACGGTGCGGGCCACCAGCGCGCTGACGGTGTTCGCGATGGACCGGCTCGCGTTTCACGAGATGGTGCACGTCGGCGACCCCGCCATCCTCAAGCTCGGGCTGGCGCTGTCCCGCGTGTTGGCGAAGCGCCTGGAGGCGCTCAACTCCGGGGTCCTCCACCTGATCGCTGAGAGCGACGAGCTCCGCGAGCGATTCGGTACGGTGCGCCAGGGTGTGTTCAAGCTGTGGGAGTTCTGAGCCGGGGTGTCGATCCGGGCAACGGCGGAACGTCTCTGCGGTACCAACATGAGAGGAGGCAGCGTGAAGTACTTGTTGTTGATCTACGGCGACGAGGGTCAGAATCAGGATGTCAGCCCGGAGGCCATGGGCCGATGGCGGAAGGTCACAGAGGACATGACGGCAGCCGGTGTGCTGCTCGGCGGCGAGGCGCTCCAGCCGGTCGCGACGGCCACGACCGTGCGGGCGCCTGGGGGCAAGGTGGTGACCACCGACGGGCCCTTCGCCGAGACGAAGGAGCAGCTCGGGGGCTTCTACTTCATCGACGTCGAGCACCTGGACGATGCGCTGCGCTGGGCCGCGGCGCTTCCGGCGTCTGAGCACGGGTCCATCGAGGTTCGTCCTGTGATGTCCTTCGACTGACGTGGCATGGACTCCCGGAGCGTGGGTCGAGGCCCGCCGCGCGGTCGAGGCCACGATTCGGGACCATCGGCCGCGCGTGCTGTCCGGACTGTTCCGGGTCCTGGGCGACCTGCAGCTCGCCGAGGACGCGCTGCAGGACGCGGTCGCGGTCGCGCTGGAGCGCTGGCCGGCGGACGGGGTCCCGCGCAACCCGACCGGATGGATCGTGACGGTCGCACGGCGCAAGGCGCTCGATCGACTGCGTCGGCGCACGACGCGTCGGACGAAGTCAACGGAGGTCGCGCTGGTGGCTCAGCTGGAGCGCGACGAGGCCTCGGTGGACGACCCGCCCGAGATCCCCGACGAGCGGCTCGCGCTGATGTTCACCTGCTGTCACCCCGCGCTGAGCGAGCAGGCGCGGGTGGCGCTGACCCTTCGTCTGCTCGGCGGCCTGTCCACACCGGAGATCGCACGCTGCTTCCTGGTCCCCGAGGCCACGCTCGCGCAGCGGATCGTGCGGGCGAAGAAGAAGATCAGCGCGGCGGGGGTCCCGTTCCGGGTTCCGCCCAGGGCGCTGCTGTCCGAGCGGCTGTCCTCGGTCCTGGCGGTGCTATACCTGGTGTTCAACGAGGGCTACGCTGCCCGCTCGGGGGCACTGGTTCGCGCCGACTTGTGCGACGAGGCGATCCGGCTGACCGGGATTCTGGCCGAGCTGATGCCGGACGAACCCGAGGTCCTGGGTCTGCAGGCGCTCCTGTTGCTTCACGACGGACGTCGCGCGGCCCGGGTGGGCGCGGGTGGTGGGCTGGTGACGCTCGAGGACCAGGATCGGCGGCTGTGGGATCGCGCACGGATCGCGGAAGGGGCGGCGCTCGTGCAGCGTGCGCTGCGGGCGCGGGCGATCGGCCCGTACCAGCTCCAGGCGGCGATCGCGGCGATCCACGGAGAGGCCGAGCAGGCGAAGGACACGGACTGGTGGCAGATCGTGGGCCTGTACACTGCGCTGCATCGCATCCTCCCGACCCCGGTGGTCGCGCTGAACCGGGCGGTGGCGGTGGCGATGGCCGCCGGTCCCGCGCAAGGGCTCGCGCTGCTCGACGCGCCTCAGATCGCTGTGCCGCTCGCCGACTACCTGTGGTGGCACGCGGCGCGCGCCGACCTGCTGCGGCGACTGGGGGACGCGGCGCACGCGGCGGCAGCCTACGAACGGGCTCTCAGGCTGGTCACCAACGACATCGAGCGGAGCTACCTCGCGGCGCGTCTGGCCGCGTGCCGCGCGATCGCGACAACTTGAGACCGAACGGGGGAGCAACGGGCGTGAACACCGTTAACAGCTGGCAGTCCTCGCACCACAGCCCTGGTTGTACCCCGAGTGAAGGGTTACGCAGTGCCAGGGTTCTGGCCCGGTCTTGGAGGCAGCGTGGTGACAATAGCGCTCTCGGTGTTTGGGATGGCGCAGCCTGCCCTGGCCCAAGATGAGCTCGACCCTGTGGGCGCTCCGCCCCCGCCCGTCGAGGTAATCAAGAAGCCGCCACCGCCGCCGCCGGAGGGATTTCTGCCCGTTCCGACGCTCGACATCGAGCGAATCCCGCCGGCCACGAGCTACGAGTTCGCTGCGCAGGTCAGCTACGGTAGCGTGGCCTACTTCACCGATCGAGTGCCGAACTGGGTCGGATTCGGTTTCCGAGGCGCCTGGGGCAAGCACTTCGGCAAGAGCCGGATCGGCGCGTCCGGCACGGCCACGCTCGAGGGCGATCTCACGGTGCACACCCTCGCGGTGTTCGAGCCCGCGTTCGTGTGGGACTACGTCTCCGAGGGCGGCCTGCTGTTGGGCGCGGGCGTCGGTCCGGCGTTCGCGTTCACCGACTACAACGCCACGGTAGTGCACGAGGTCGGCTTCGAGGTGGCGCCTTCCGCTGCGGTGCGCCTCGGCTGGTCGCAGACGTGGACCCGGGTGGGCCGTCGCCTGTTCGTGTTCGCCGAGCCCAAGGTTCGCATGGCGCAAGGACGCATGACGCCGGTGGTCGCGGTCGCCGTCGGGTCGGGCGCCGGTCGTTAAGAATCGTCCAACAACAAACGCTGCATTCGGATGCGCTGCACGCCCGATGTCTGCGTCCTCGAGTTCTCGGGATAGCTCGCACTCCTCTCGACTCTCCTTCTTGCCCTCGAGACATCCAATGACGCAAGACGCCGGGCGCTGCGGGCATGATGGCCGGCGGCGCTTCGCATGTTATACGCCCCACTCATTTCGAACCGAGAACAGGAGGGTTCTGTGAACCTGAGCACCTTTGGTGTCCTCACAGCGGCAATGCTGATGGTCGGGTGCACCGACCCCGCACTCGAGAAGCGCCTCACCGCGATCGAAGAGCAGGTCGCTGCCATCCAGAAGGGCGGCGGCGGTCCCGCCGCGGTCGATCCCGCCGCCGAGAAGGCGGCCGGCGAGCTCTTCAAGGCAGCCACCGAGGCAGCCGAGAAGCTCGACTTCGATACGGCCAAGGCCAAGCTCAAGGAGCTGTCCACCAAGCACGGTGGCACCCGCGCCGCAAACGCGTCCCGTCGCATGTCCGAGGAGCTCGCCGTTGTCGGGCGCCCCGAAGCGGACCTGCAGGTCGAGGAGTGGTTCAAGGGCGGCGAGGCCGACATCGAGGGCGGCAAGGCCACCCTGTACGTGTTCTGGGAGGTCTGGTGCCCCCACTGCAAGCGCGAGGTGCCAAAGCTCTCCGCCACGTACGACAAGTACAAGACGGACGGCCTCAAGGTCGTCGGTCTCACCAAGATGAGCCGGGACACCACCAAGGAGCAGGTCTCCCAGTTCGTGGCTGACAACAACGTCAGCTACCCCATCGCCCGCGAGACGGGCGACGCGATGTCGAAGCACTACGGCGTCAAGGGCGTTCCCGCCGCAGCGATGGTCAAGGACGGCAAGGTGGTGTGGCGCGGCCACCCTGCACGTCTGTCCGAAGACATGATCACCGGCTTCCTCGGCAGCTAGGGGTCTGGCGGCCTCGGCCGCCGATCGCGCCTCGACAGCGGACCCCCACATCGGGGGTTCGCTGTTCGCGTATTGGTCCTCAGATCGAATGGGGGCGGGGACGGAGCGGTCTGTGGTGGGTCGTTGCGGAACCGAGGAGATTCGACATGGCACGCTACCCCCACCCCCTGCTGACCGCCGCTCTTGCCCTGTGCCTGAGCGTGCCGCTCCCGGCGCTCGGCGGATCGGGGCATCATGACAGCAAGCACCACGATCGTGGTCATCACGACCGGGGTCACGACGACCATGAGCGCGCCACGCTCGAGGTGGACAACCAGTTCGACGGATCTGTCGACGTGTACATCGACGGTCAGCGGAAGCTCGAGCTCCGGGGGAACAGCCGCGGACGCGTCCGGGTCCGATCCGGCAAGCGCACCATCGAGGTGCGACGCCCCCGAACCGGCTACTTGCTGGCGTCCAACCGAGTGTACCTGCCGCGCGGTGGGACCGTGTCGCTGCCCATCTGGGCGCCTCAGGGCGCCCTGCGGTTCGAGAACCAGGGCGGCGTGCCGCTGCAGATCGAGGCCGATGGCCAGCGCGTGTGGCTGCAGCCTGGGTCGTCCGTGCAGCTCTCCGTGACCGCGGGCAACGTGGACGTGGTCTCCTCGCAGCGCGATGGGCGAGGCGCCTACCTCGACGTCCGGCGCACGCTGTGGGTCGAGCCCGGCATCGAGACCGCCGAGGTCCTCCGGCCGGTCCCAACGGCGCTGTCGCTGACCAACCACGAGCGGATGGCAGTCCGCGTTCGCATCGACGGCCGCGACGAGGGCGTGCTCGCACCCGGTGAGGTGCGCCACGTCTACGTGCGTCCTGGCAGCGCCCAGGTGCAGTTCGTCGACTACGCCGGCAACACCAGGCTGTCCACGGTGGTGGAGCTGTGCAGAGGCGACGACCTGCCCGTCGTGTTGTCGCCACCCCAGTACTCCGGAGGTCCCAGTGCGCGGCATGCAGTAGCGGGGAGGCGGCCGAGTGCGCGTCCCGTCAGCTACACCACCCGGCGCTGGCGCTAGCGCTAGCGCGCCTGCCCGCGACCGCCACACGGGGTTGCGGGGCTTGGCGTGGGCCACGGTGGCCTCATACGGCCTGGGCCGCAACGGAGGAAGTCCATGCTCGCTCTCGCGACGCTCCTGGCCTGTACGGGCGCTGTGTCCACGCCGGCCCCGGAGCCGGCCGCTCCCGAGGTTCCCGAGCCGCCCGCCGCGCCGGTGGCCCCGAAGGACAACCTGACCAAGGACGCGGACATCTCAGGGATGTCTGTGGACGAGAAGACCGCGTTCCTGATGAAGCTGGGCGAGAAGGTCTACCTCACGGGAATGGGTGGTCTGCCCTGCGTGACGTGCCACGGCGCCGAGGGCAAGGGCATGCCGGGTGCCTTCCCTCCGCTGGTCGGGCAGAAGGACCACATGGGCGACTGTGCCAAGCACGCCGGCCTGGTCCTGGACGGCATGAAGGGCGAGATCGAAGTCGACGGGATGAAGTACAACGGCGTCATGGTGCCGCAGCGCGCCGCGCTGAACGACCTGCTGATCGCTGCGGTGATCACGTTTGAGCGGGGCAGCTGGGGCAACGACTACGGTGCCTGCCTGCCGGAGGACGTCGCCAAGGTGCGCGAGGCGACCAAGTAGCGCCGGCTAGCAGTGCTCGGGGCAAGTCCGGCCCCCGGTGGGGGCCTTTCCCCGAGCGCTGCTAGGGCAAGCTGCGGTCGCCGGGGTAGCATTGGGCGCCCGCCTCGGCGAGCAGGGCAGCGGTCACCGGGCTGTCCGTCTGCCGCTGGGCTTGCCACTGCACACCCAGACCGCCCTGGACCCAGGTGCGGTCGACCAAGACGACCAGCCACCCGGAGCGATCCCAGCCGTCCAGCGCGGCGCGGGCGATCTGCTGGTCGTGGTAGGCAACCGTCTGCACGAGGCGCGACTCGAGCTCGACCGGCACGGCGCCGTCGCCCATGGTGTCGGCGAGCACGTTGATGTAGCCAGGGGGCAGCTGCACCGGCGCGTCCTGCGGGCGCAGCGCAATCGGTTGACCGATCGCCAGCACGTGGACCCCGTCGGTGGCGAGCTGGATCAGCGGCGCGTAGGGCGCGAACGACAGCTCGGTGGTGTGTTCCCAGTCCAGCGCGGCGGGCAGCGCTTCGAGCGAGACAACGCCGCGCACGAACCGGTCGAGAGCGTCCTGCGCGGACGCCGGCAGCACGTCGATCGCCAGCGTGATCGCGTGGTCCTTGGCCAGCCGCCGCACGATCCTGCGGGCGCGATTGAGGTCCTTCTGCGTGGCCTGGCGGGCGCCGAGCACCAGCACCCCCGGTCCGTCGGCCCGGGTGAGCTGCCCCACCGAGACCCGCTCGCAGTCCTGTGCCTGCGCCATCGATGCCAACATCCACAACACGGTCGGGCCCCTCCGGTGCCATCGTACGCCACCGACATCAGCTGATGGTGACGCCGTCGTCCAGGTAGACGTCCTGGATGGCGTTGAGCAGCGCTACGCCCTCGGCCAGCGGCTTCTGGAATGCCTTCCGACCGCTGATGAGACCCATGCCGCCCGCGCGCTTGTTGATCACCGCCGTGCGAACCGCTTGTGCGAGGTCGTTCGCGCCGGACGCGCCGCCACTGTTGATGACACCGATGCGGCCCATGTAGCTGTTCATGACCTGGTACCGGGTCCAGTCGATCTCGTTGTCGACCGCCAGCTCGCTGTAGACGCGCGGGTCGGTCTTGCCCCACTTGCCCAGCGCAGTGTCGGTATAGCCGCCGTTGCTGGTGGGCATCTTCTGCTTGACGATGTCGGCGCCGAGCGTGGCGCCCAGGTGGATGGCCTGCGACGTGAGGTCGGCGCTGGCGTTGTGGTCGGCCGTGGGGGTCTTGAAGTCGTTGTTGCGCACGTAGCACCACAGGATGGTGAACATGCCCAGCTCGTGGGCCTCCTGGAACATCTCCGCGACTTCCTGCAGCTCGCGCCGGCTGACCTCGGAACCCCAGTAGATCGTGGCGCCGATGCCCGCCGCGCCCAGGTCGAACGCCTGATGCACGCTACCGAACGGCACCTGATCGTGGCTGTTGGGGTACGACAGCAGCTCGTTGTGGTTCACCTTGACGATGAACGGGATCTTGTGGGCGTAGGTGCGGCTGACCGCGCCCAGCACGCCAAACGTGGATGCTACGCCGTTGCAGCCGCCCTCGATGGCCAGCTCGACGATTCCACCCGGGTCGAACATGACCGGGTTGGGGGCGAACGACGCGCCGGCGCTGTGCTCGATGCCCTGGTCCACCGGCAGGATGGAGACGTAGCCGGTGCCGCCGAGGCGCCCGTGGTCGAACAACCGCTGGAGGCTGACCAACACCCCTGGCTTTCGGTCGGTCTGGGCAAACACCCGGTCGATGAAGTCGGGACCGGGGAGGTGAAGCTGGGCGGCGTCGACACGGCAGCGGTGCTCGAGCAAGGATGTGGCTTCATCGCCCAGCAGTTCGGCGATCTGCGCGGTGTTCATTCGTCCTCCGAGATGCGCCCTCCGTTAACGCGCGACGCTTCTCGGTCCAGGGCGTCACGGGATGAGCTCCGGAAAGTCCGCGTACACCTCGTTGCGAACCGCTGCTGGAAACCCGATCAGGTTGGCGGAGGTGTCGACCCGCGCAGCGTTGACGCTGCCGCCGAACCACGCGTTGTCCTCGAACCGAGTGTCGAGCTGGATGATCGGGTCGAGGAAGATCGACTGGTCGACGAACTGCGTCTGCAGGTCGAGCTCATCGGCGAGGTTGGCCACCACGAGCAGCTTCTCCGCGTAGGCGAACCGGCAGGTGGCGTTCGCGACGCACCACTCGGCGGCGTTGCCGTTCGAGCCGTAGATGCCGTTGTAGTTGTCCCACGTCCACTCGGCCCCGGCAGGCAGGAAGTGGACCTTGTTGGTGGTGCCGTCGACGTACAGCCGCCAGTTGTTCGGCGCCATGTACCCGTCGGTGTGCGCGACCACGGTCTCCCACGCCATGTACGTGAGCATGTTCTCCTGGTCGACGTAGTTCCACAGGTTGGCCACCGCTTCGTCGTTGGACGGACCGGAGAAGATGTCGTCGGCGGCGTTGAGCGCCGCGATGCCGGCGGGAACGGGCGGGATGGGTCCCGTCTCGTAGTCGAACTGGATGCCGCCCTGGTTGAAGTCACCCCAGCCGAAGCCGCCGCCCTGGGCCTCGTTGGGCTCGAAGATCATCCCCGTCTCGCCGCCACCGGGGAAGCTGTACTCGATCATGATGTCGTCGTAGGCCTCGATGACCATGTAGATGCCGTAGTACAGGTCGTTCACCCACACTTCGGCCCAGCCCACCCGCGGCGCCATGATGCCGGCTGCGTTGGCGAGCTGGTACGTGATGAAGTCGCGCGTCCGGGTGGGGTCGAGCACAAGGCCGTTGTGGAGCTTGAACTTCTTCAGGGTGCGAAACTTCTCGCCCGAGATGAACTCGTTGAGGTCGACCACGAACGCGGGCTTGCCGTCCATCGTGTTGTAGCTCGCCGAGCCCTTGAGCTTCAGCCCCACCGAGGCGTAGGAGATTCCGTCGATCTCGAGCGCCACTGGCACCTCGGGCCGATCGGCGTTGTTGATGTTCTCCTGCGCTGTTTCGTCCATCGTGAACGTGATCTGGTGGACCGAGTCGGTCACGAACATCCGCTCGTCTGGCACGTTGAGCGTTGGACTGGCTTCGCCACCGTTGAGCGCGCGGGGTGTCGGCCACGCGGTCTGGACCCAGTCCGAGCCGTCGGGGATGCGCGCCCACGCGATGTCTTCGTGGACATCGGAGAACGCCGTCTCGTCGAGGATGTGGGCGCCGTCGTAGATCAGGCGCAGCTCGTCTTCATCCTTGTTCAGCCTGAAGCCGGTCCACAGGTTGTCGCCCTCCGCGACCGCATCCTTGGGCAGACCCTCGGGCGGGGTGCCGGCGTAGACGATGACGAACTCCCCAGGCGGCAGCTCGGTGCCCGCGGGCAGCGTGAACAGCTCGCCGTCGCCCTTCTGGAGTGTGAGCAACCCCAGGTCGACTGAGAGCTCCCCGGTGTTGTACAGCTCGACCCAGTCAGGCCGGGTCACGCCGTAGGCGCCCATGAGCGTGGAGCCGTTGCTGGGGACCACCTCGTTGATCACCACCGCAATGCCGTCCGGGACCGGAGCGACAGGGATCACCGTCGTGGGGTCGCTGACCGGCAACACCGAGTCTGTAGCCTCGACCGGGGCATTGCCCGGTCCGCAGGCCGCTAGCCACAGACCACAGGCCCCGATCGCTGCCACCCAAGCCACCCGCATCGTTCCTCCACAGCGCAGCGCATTATGCACTCCCGCGGGTCGCGCTGTCACCTGTTACAGTCGATCGATGCCCATTTTCTTGCTGCTCGTCGCCTGTCACCAGGGCATCTCCCTGGACGGCGACGGGGTCTCGACAGCGGACGTCGAGCAGCTGGATCAGCAGGCGGAGTGCGGCGGTCCGTGCATCGTTCCAGAACAAGGCGTCTTTGCGGCGTACCATCGCCTCGAGATCGACGAGGACGGCGTGGCTTGGGTCTCGTGGGTGGAAGTCCAGGTGGGCGCTGCGCCGGTGATGTACCTCGCGCGCTCCGCTCGACCCGGGGCGCTGTTCGAGCCGTCCGTGCGGGTCCCCACCGCGGAGCCTCCGATCGTCGGCGGGAGCGAGAAGCCGGCGCTTGCGGCGCAGCGCGGTGCCTTGATGGTCGCCTACACCGGCCTGGGCGAGTACCGCCACGGGGACGCGCTGGCCATCTACCGGCAGCACGCCCGCATCGATGGTCCCGCGGTCACCTTCGACGACGCGGTGCTGGTCGAAGAGTCGCCAGGCGGCGCGTGGGTCATGGAGCAACCGCAGCTCGCCATGGCGCCGGACGGGGTCGCCTGGCTGTTGTACAAGCGGCAGCAGTACGCCACGCGCGATGTGGCGGTGTGGGCCTCTTCCGCTACGGACTTCGTGTCGGTGCCGGTGTCCGATGGGCTGTCCACGGGCCATGAGTGCTCGCCGCCCCACCTGCGCGTCGACGGGGATGGCCGCCCGGTGGCCGCGCTGCGCAGCAACGTCGACGGATTCTTGGAGACGGCGGTGGTCGTCGGCGAGGCGGCCGACCCGGTCTACCTGACGGACTCCGCCTGGGCCTACACCGACGCGGTGTGCCCCGAGGACGGGCCGCGGCTCGCGATCGATGAGGAGACGTGGGCGGGGGTTTGGGTCGCGCCCACGGACGACGGCGCGGTCTGGCGCAGCCACTTCGCCGCATCGCACGACAGCGGGCGGACGTGGACCGTTCCGGTAGAGAGCCACGAAGACGTTGGGCTGGGCGAGCGCTGGCCCACGATCACGGCGGCCGGCGGCGGGCGCTTCATCACGACGTCCGAGCGGCTCGATCGCAGCACTCGTTGGTTCGACCGCAGCAGCGTGGACGCTGTGCCCGTCGCGCGCGAGCTGCAGGCGCCCGGTGGGGGGTCAGTGGAAGATGCCGAGGTAGCTCACGGTGGAAACAGAACGGCCGCCCTCGCGCGAAGCGAGGCCGGCCGGCTGGTGCTCATCGAGCTGAAGTAGACACTACTCGGGCGCGTCTTCCGACGTCTCGGACTCCGGACGGACGGCGCCGTCGGTGGCTTCCTCGACCTCTTCGGCGGCCTCCTCCATCATGGCCTGCTTCTTGGCCAGGGCCTCAGCGTGCTCGGCCTCGGCGGCCTTCTTGGCGGCCATCTCGGCGTCGTCCGCCACGGGCGCGGCGGCCTCGGGGGCAGCCTTGTTGCCACCGCAGGCCATCAGGCCGGCGAAAGCTGCAGTCAGAAGAAACGTGTGAAGGTTTTTGGACATGTTTGCGTCTCCAAGCTGTTCTCTCCTCGCACAGAGATGTGGCGAGGACACGGGACCATACACGCGACGCTCGCGTAGTCTTCCCTGCGACGCGAAAAAAGATCAGTCGAGGGCGACCAGCCGCACGCGCGCTGCGTCTGCTTTCCACGGCACGCCAGCCGTCGCGGACTGCCGGATCACGAGGGTCAGCAACGCTCTTTCTGTCTTGACAGCGGCCCTTCCGCGGAACGCCGTAGGGTGGGACAGCGCCGCCTCCGCGACCTGGACTGCCCCGTGCGCGTCGTCCTTCGAGACCAGCCACCTCGCGTGTCGCAGCAGGACGTCGGGGTCCTCGGACTCGGTGGCACGCCAGTGCCACGCGCGCAGCTGATCCCAGCGCGCCGTGTCGAGTCCGGTGTCGGCCCAGACCATGAGCAGCGCGAGGATGCGGGCGCGCGGCTGGCCTGGCTTGCGGAATCGGGTCCGCAGGCACGTGGCCACGCTGTCGGACACGCCAGAACGCAGCTTCTCCAGCACGTCCAGGTCGTCGCAGTCGGCGTATCCTTCGATCTCCACGTCGTAGTACGGTCCGCACGCGCTGTTGTGCAGGCACGGGCCGGCGACGCTCATCCAGTACTTCGCCTCGCGCCGGTAGCGCCCTAGATTCGGGGACCCGGAGGCCTCCGCCGCGATCGCTCGCTGCATGCCGGACTCGACCAGCGTGTCGTAGAGCGTCCTGACCATCCGGTCGTGGTTGTTTCGGTTGTCGACCCAGCGCCGGCGCCCGTCCAAGGCCACGCGCGCCCAGTGCATGACTTCGTCGTCGGACCGGCCCTCCGTGCGGTGCAGGTGCGTGGAGAGCAGGAAGGCGACCTCGGCGTCGCCCGGCGCGATGGCGAGGTGGTCCCGCATCAGCCGCTCGTACCGCTCGAGCTGCTGCGTCGCGTAGGCGTCCACCACCAGCACGAACGATGCCTGGAGCTGCTGCTCGGAAGTCCCGGTGTTGGCCTGGAGCGCCTGCAGGCAGACGCGATCGACCTCCGTGAGGCGGGCCTGGGCCGCGCGCCGCTGCAGGACGTCGAACTCAGCGCACCCTTCGGCGGCTGCGGAGTTGAACAGCAGTGCGCACAACAGACCGAGCATGTACTGAGCGTAGCCCCGAATGGTGTTGCGCTCACACCCCGCTGAACTGCACCTTGTCGAATACCAGGGTGGGGGCACCGATCGACGAGAACGGCCACGGGTCGTCTCCGACCTCGGCGAGGCGTGCGAACAGGTCGACGATGTTGCCGGTCACGTTCATCTCGCCCACGGCCTGCGCCCGCGCCCCCCCCGCGAGCCGGAACCCGCGCATGCCGAACGAGAAGTCGCCGGTGGTGGGGTCCATGTTCCCGCCGAGCCAGTCGGTGACCAGATACCCGTCGGAGGTGGCCCCGATCAGATCTTCGAGACCGCGGCTTCCCGGCGCGATGACCCGGTTGCTCGGGTCGCTCGTGGTGGGGGCCCGCCCCAGCTTCGAGGCGTTGTAGGTGTCGACGTAGAGGTCTTGCAGGGCGCCATCGGCGATCATCGTGCGCTTCCTGCTCGCGATTCCCTCGCCGTCGAACAGCCGCGAGCCGAAGCCGCGGGGGAGCAGCGGGTCGTCGGTGACGGTGAGCAGCGGGCTGATGACCACCTTGCCGACGCGGTCGGCCCAGAACGACCGCCCCTGCTGGACCGCGCTTCCGTGGGCGGGCTGCATGAGTCGCGCCAGCAGCATGCCCGCGGTGCTGGGCTGAGCGATCAGCGTGGTGTTCTTGGTGGGGCCCATCCGCGCGTCGAGCACGTCGGTTGCGCGGCGGGTGGCCTCGGCGGCGACCCAGTCGGGCGCCGGGACGTCGTCGCGATACCGTGCACCAGCCCACATGCCGCCCTCGGGGCGCCGGTCTCCCTCCCCCCTGAGGGTGAGGGCTGCGCTGATCCACAGCGCCGAGTCCTCCTGGCTGCCCGTGAACCCGTTGCTGCTCGTGCGGACGGTGAGGCTGTGTCCGTGGTTGACCCCGCTGGTGGCGCTGATGAGCTGCGGCGTGCCGCCGAGTGGGGCATGGACCTCGCTCAGGAGCGCGATCGCGTCCTCGCGCGACATGGCGACGACCGCGGGGTCGACCTGCTGGAGATCGACCTTAGGGCGGCCTTCGTACAGCACCGGATCGGTGATCTGGCGGTGCTGGTCGGGCTCGAGCGCCCGGGTGAGCGCCACGGCGTCTGCCAGGAACGCGGTCAGACGGTCGGGGCGGAGGTCGGTCGTGGCGTGCGCGCCGTACCGGCCATCGACCCACAGCTGCACCTGCAGCGACCGGCTGGTGGCCTCCTGGACCTTCTCGAGCTGGCCGTCGCGCATCTCGAGCTCGACGTTGCGGCTGCGGTCGGCGTCGCAGAACGCGTCGGAAGCTCCCGCGGTCAGCGCGGCGCTGACCGCCTGCTCGGCCCGAGTCTTCAGCTCTTGGAGCTGGGCGGCGTCATGCATCGCTGCCTCCGACGTTGAGCTTGCTGACCAGCACGGTGGGCATGCCCTGACTCACCGGCACCCCTTGGCCGTTCTTTCCGCACGTCCAGCCGCCGCTGTCCAGCTTGCTGTCGTTGCCGACCATCGTGACCGCCTTGAGGGCTTCTGGGCCGTTGCCGATGATGTTGATGTCCTTGATGGGTGCCGTCTTGCGGCCGCCCTCGATGAGCCAGCCGTTCTTGATGTAGAACGTGAAGTCGCCAGCCCCGATCTGCACCTGGCCGTTGGTGAACGTCTCGGCGACGATGCCGTAGTCGACCGACTTGATGATCTCGTCGGGGTCGTGCGGACCGGACTCCATGTACGTGGAGCGCATCCGCGGCATGGGGGTGTGCCGGAAGCTCTCGCGCCGGCCGGAGCCCGTGGCGGCGATGCCGTAGTGCTTGGCGCTGATGCGGTCGTGCAGGTAGCTGCGGAGGACGCCGTTCTCGACGAGCAGCGTCTTGCCTGCCGGCGTGCCCTCGTCATCGACGTTGAGCGCGCCGCGTTCGCCCTCCTGGGTCCCGTCGTCGACCACGGTGACGAACTCGGGCGCGACCGACCGTCCCAGCATCTCGCTGTAGATCGACTCGCCCTTGCGGTTGAAGTCCGCCTCCATGCCGTGGCCGATGGCCTCATGCAGCAGGATGCCGCTGGCGCCCGCGGCCAGCACCACCGGCCACTCACCTGCCTTGGGACGCACCGCGTCGAACAGGATCATCGTGCGGTCCACTGCTTCGGTGGCGACGGTGTCGAGGCGCTCGTCGGTGTACCAGTCCATGCCGTGCCGCCCGGCCAGGTTGCTCCCGTTGGACTGGGTCTCGCCGTCGCGGGTGGCGGTGGTGTTGACCCACAGGCGGCTCATGGGGCGCTCGTCGACGACGATGTGGCCCTCGAGGGTGGCGATCAGAATGCGCTGCTCGCTGTCGGAGAGCGAGACCCGGACCTTCTTGATGGCCGGGTTCTTGGCCTTGGTGAGGGCCTCGGCCTTCTGCACCAGGTCGAGCCGCGCCTGGACCCCGATGTCCGCCCACGGCAGGTCGATGCGGTAGCGGTCGCCGAGCTCCGCCGTGGTGACGTCGACCGGCGGGACTACTGCGTCGTTGCCGGCGGCGATCGCGGCCGCGGTGCGCGCGGCACCCAGCATGGCGGCCTCGGTGAGGTCCTCCGTGTAGGCGTAGCCCACCTGGTCGCCCACCACGACGCGCATCCCGACGCCCTGGTCGATCGAGGTGTAGGCCTCGCCGACGATGCCGTCGCGCATGGCGATGTGGCTCGAGCGGTCGTGCTGGAAGTACAGCTCGCCGTGGTCGGCCCCGCGGGCGCCGAGGACCGTGAGCACGCGGCGGATCACGCCGTGGTCGATTCCGAACCACGAGAGGAAGGGGTCATGGGGCATTGGGATGCTGGCCATCGGGCCTCCGGCCGGGGCAGTGTGGCCCGCGCACGATGCAAGAAACGGGGGTGTGGACGCAACCGCCACCCCTGCTGCCGCACTCTTGAGTACGGACCGACGTGTCGGTTTGGCCATCAGGGAGCCTCCAGCTCCGTACGTACGTAACCCGCGACCCGGAGGCCGACCGGCATGTGCGACCCTCATCCAACCGTATTCGGGGGACTTGCCCGGAGTTCCTCCGCCGCGCCGTTCAGGGCTGCCGCTGTCGCGGCCGGTCACGAGGCTGACACACACGCAAAGAAACGCAACTGCAACCGGCGAGCAAGTAGCGCCGTTGTCCAGGGCCTATAGTCTCTTCCATGGGGACGGCGATCGAACCGGGCGACCTTGATGTCGCGGCCAAGTTCTGCAAGCTCGTGCAGACGGCGGACCTGTTCGAGTACTTGGGTGTGTCCGACCAGGCGTCTACCGAGACCGTGGTCGCGGCGCTCACGGCCCGGCGGCGGCACATGCAGGGCATGCAGAACAACCCCAAGTTCAAGGAGTCTGCCAACTTCCTGATCAAGAACTTCCGCCGCCTGGAGCGCGTCGCCGCCCACGCGTCGGACCACTTGATGAGCATGTTGCTCGCGCGCGAGCAAGAGCGCATCCCCATGCTGGAGCTCGCGCTCGGGGGGGTGATGGCAGACGGGCAGATCACCGCGGCCGAGGTGACGTTCTTGCGCCAGGCGTGCGTCGGGCTGGAGATTCGGCAGGAGCGGTTCGAGGAGGTGCTCGCGCTGCGGGTCGCGGAGCACGACGTCGTGCTGGAGGGAACGGGAGAGCCCACGGGGCCGATCGTGCAGGGCGACACGCTGCTGGTCTCCCCCGAGGCCGACGCGACGGCGCGACTGCGTGGGGCGCGCGGCTACGGCTGGTGGGACGCGACGTTCACGCGGATGCTGCTGGAGGCCATTCCAGGGGGTCCCGGTGAGATGGTGGATGTCTACTGTCGCACTGGAATCTCCGCGGCGACGCTCCTCCCGGAGCGGCCGCAGCTGACCTGGCTCGGGGTCGAGCGGCAGCCACAGCGGCTCGCTGAGGCCCAGGTGGCGCTCGCGGCCGAGCCCCCTTCGGCGCTGGCCCGGGTCAAGCTCGCGCACGGAGAGCCATGGAAGCTCCCCATCGGGGATGGCTCGGTCGACTATGTACTGGCGGTGCGCGCCCTGGCGAACCTTCCGGACACCCGGCCGGTGTTCAACGAGGCGTGGCGGGTGCTGCGGCCGGGCGGTCGCGTGGTGATGGCCGAGCCGGATGGGCTGTCCGAGACGCTGTACTTTGGGGGGCATCTCCAGGGTTACAACCGGGCGTTTAACGCGCTGTTGGTCGATGTGGACTACCGCATGGGTGGGCAGGGGCATCGCCTGGTACGCGCCGGGCTCACCATCGGCCCCACGCTGCACTCGCGGATGGAGATTGCCGGGTTCGCACCCGGTCCGGTCCGGGTCCACGCGGCCACCAACGTGCGGCCCGCGCGATGGGATCGCTTTCGCGAGCGCCTGCGGCGGTATCCGCGCGCGGTCGCGCGGTCGGTGAAGATGGGCGACAACGAACTGCTGCGGGCGGTGATGCGCCAGGTCGAGCTGCTGGACTCGGTCATCCCGGCGGACCGGGTGTCGATGGCCGGCAACGTGTTGCCGATCTTCCTCGTGGTCGGACTGCGCAACGATTGACGTGGCGCGGACACGAATCGCTGGAGGGACCGATGGCCATCATGACGGGCATCCCGATCCCGCCAGGCTCAGGAGCCCCGCGCGCTCAGCGGGTGGTGTACTGCTCGAGCGTGAGCCCGTCGTAGAACGCGGTGGTCTGGCCCGTGTGCACCATGCCGAGCCGCACCGCGACACGCTGTGAGGCCGCGTTGGGCGGCTCCATCACCGCGTGAATCCGCGAAAGCTTCAGCTTCCGCAGCCCGTGGTCCAGCAGCCGCCGCCCCACCTCAGTGGCGAAGCCCCGTCCCCACCAGGCGCGCGCCAGGTGCCACCCGACCTCGACTTCGCCCGAAGGGGAGCCGTCCGCGCCGGGCAATGGCTTGAGCAGCCCGTTGCCGATCAGCGCTTCGTGGTGCCACACTGCCCAGGATCCGAGGCCCTCAGGGGAGGCGGCGTTGCGCGCCATCTTCTCTTGGAGGTGGGCGCGCATCTCGTCGAGGTCGGCCGGGGTATGTCCGCCGATATACCGCGTGACGTGTGGATCACCGTAGATTTTGTGGGCCGCCTCGACGTCTTCCATACGCCACGGGCGAAGCTCCAGCCGGGGGGTGTGCAGGATCATGCAGCTTCCTATCTCGGCGTGCGGGTCGCGCCCGCGGGCATCGGGTTCCCGTCCCTCTCGGTCCGGAACCCAGCCGCACAGACCGGTAGGGCGAACCAGGCGACTGGGCACTATACTCATCAGATGCACGTGCACTCACCGGCGCTGGCACTGATTTCGTGGCTCCTGTGGGCTGGATGCAGCAATGCAGTCGCCCCGGGGGACAGCACCGAGATGGGCACCGATGTCTCGACCGACACTGGCAGCACCACCGAGTCCACGCCCGGGCCGGTACCGGAGCCTCACGTCGTGTTCGTGCTCGTTGATGACCTCGGCTGGACCGGTCCGGCGGGCGGCCAGACCAGCCTGGGGATGGGGTCCGACTACCACAAGACCCCGGTGCTCGATGCGCTGTCTGGGTCCGCTGTCTCGTTCACCGCCGCCTACGCCTCACCGCAGTGTCAGCCCAGCAGGGGCGCCATCCTCTCGGGAATGCAAGCGTCGCGAACGCGGATGTACACCAACCACGATCCCAACCGGGCGCCCGCCGCGCTGCGCGCCCTGGACGCGCCGCCCAACACCACGGAGCTGGGCGCGCCCTTCGAGACCATCGCCGAGCGCATGCAGGGCGCTGGGTGGCGCACTGGCCAGTTCGGGAAGTGGCACATCGGTGTTCCCGGCCAGCTTGGCCCCGAGGAGCAGGGCTTCGACATCAACGTAGGCGGCACCGAGAGCGGGGTCATCAGCGGCGGTTCGGACGGCCACTTCGCGCGGAGCGATGGGGCCTGGGCCCTTCCGAATCTGCCTGCGAACGGGGTGAACCGGCAGTTCGTCGCGGACCGTCTGACCGACGAGACGATCGCGTGGATGGGCGCCGACCTGAACACGCCCAGCTTCGCCATGGTCAGCCACTTCTCGGTGCACGCGCCGATCATGGCCACGCCCGAAGACGTCGCACAGTTCGATGGCACGCCGCCGGGTACCTTCCACAGCGATCCGGTGTACGGCGGCATGCTGTACAACCTCGACGCCAACATCGGTCGCCTGCTCACCTGGCTAGAGGAGACAGATGACCCACGCCGTGACGGCGACAAGCTGATCGACAACACCCTGTTCCTCGTCGTCTCCGACAACGGGGCGTCGGGCGGCTACGACGGCGTGGGCGAACAACACGAGGTGAGCAACCAGCGTCCGCTGCGCGGCGGCAAGGGAACCGTGTGGGAAGGTGGCGTTCGGGTCCCGATGTGGATTCGCTGGGACCGCGGGCAGGCGGCGGGCCAGGTCTCTGACGAGCTCGTCATGCACCTCGACCTGACCGCAACCGTGCTCGACATTGCCGGTGTGGACGACCACGGGACTCCCCCCGTCGATGGGGTGACCCTGCGCCCACTGATCGAGCGGGACGGCGGCACCATTGGCCGAGACCAGATCTTCTTGCACTACCCCGTGTACAACGACTTTCAGGACCTCGGGGACCTGCCCGAGCTGCGCGAGTCCCCGTCTTCGGCAGCATGGCAGGACGACTGGAAGTTGATCTACCGCTACGACACGCAGTCCTGGGAGCTGTACGACCTGGCAATCGACATCGGGGAGACCGCCAACGTGGCGGCGGCACACCCGGACGTGGTGGCTTTTCTCGGAAGCAAGCTGGTCCAGTGGCTGGTCGACACGGACGCCGCGCTGCCCCGCTTCAAGGAAACGGCCACCGTGGTCCCCCTGCCTGACCCCTCGACGCTGTAAGGCAGCGTTTGTTGTTGGACGATCCCTAGGGGCGCGACCAAGAACGGAGCTCGGCGCGATGCGCGGTCCTCCTACCGCACAAGCGTCACGACGTGATCGCCGCATCGATCGCGGCGTGCACGAACGGCACCTCCGCTGCGCTGTTGGGCCAGTGGGGCGCCAAGCGCAGCCATCCATCGGGGATGCTCACGGAGACGCCCTGCGCGCCGAGCCGCTCGGCAAGCGAGCTCAGGTCGACGCCGGGGGGTGGGCGCAGCGAGAGGATGTTGGAACGCGCGGCTGGGTCCGCGGCGCGTGCGGACTGGAACCCGCGCGCGAGCAGCCCGGGCTCCAACAGATCGTGCAGGCCCTGGACGTGCTCCGCGATGTCGGCAACCCCGACCGCGCTCAGCATCGAGACCGCCGCCCCGAGCGCCGCGAACGCGGCGGCGGTCTGCACGCCCCCCTCCATCCAGTCGAGCGAGTCGCGCAGCGGCCGATCGTAGCGGAGATGCCCCGCGCCGTGCATCAGGAACGTGAACGCTTCGGTGGTGCTAAGCCAGCCTGCAGTCAGGGGGCGGAGGCGCGCGCGAGCCGCCGGGGCCGCGTAGGCCACCGCGAGGCCATCGAGGCCCATCAGCCACTTGTGCGTTCCGCAGACGAAGTAGTCGACCCCGTCGAGCGGCATCGGCACGCCGCCCAGCGCCTGGATGCCGTCGACAAAGAGCTCCGCCCCGTGCGCGTGTGCGAGCGCGCCGAGGGCGGCCACCGGCATCTGCAGTCCGGTGGAGAACTGCACCGCGCTCACGGCGATCAGCCGCACGCCGCCGCGCAGGGCGGCCTCTACCCGCTGCAGCCCGTCGCCCGAGCCGTCGTCGAACCCCGTGAGCGGCACTGAGATGTCGGTTGTACCGAACGGCTGCGTGGACCGCAGCCAGGGAAGCACGTTGGCGGGGAACTCTCCCTCGAACCACAGGACCCGGTCGCCGTGCTTCCAGTCGATCGCGAGCGCGAGGTCGACGATTCCGCGCGTGGTGCCTGGCGGAAAGCCCAGATCGGCAGGCGCCGCTCCGAGCCAGTCCGCGAGCTGCGCCCGCAGCGTCTCCCGCTTCGGGATGGCATCGAGCAAGGCCCCGACCCCGCGTGCAGCGTGGTCATCGAGGACGGCGCGCGCAGCCTGTGCCACCGGCATGCTCAGCGGCGAGACCGCGGCGTGGTTGAGGTAGCTGCGGCCCTGCAGCGTGGGGAAGAGCGAGCGGTCGCCGATCCGGGGTCCACTCATGCCTCGGCGACCCCATTCTCGTGCGATCCGGGCGGCAGCCAGACCCGCACGACCGTGCGACCTGGCCGGGTGTCGAACGTGATGCGCCCGCCATGCGCCGTGACGATTCGCTTGGAGATGAACAGCCCGACCCCTGCTCCCTCACGATGCTGCGAGCCCATCGCGTTCGGTTCGAACAGCCCGTCCATCAAGTGCGCCGGGATTCCCGGTCCGTCGTCCTCCACCTCGATGTTCACGCCGCTGCCCGCGGGAACTGCGCGCAGGATGATGCGGTGGCCTTCGCCGTCGCCCGGCAGGGCCTGCACTGCGTTGTTGATCAGGTTGAGCAGCACCTGTCCCAGCCGGTCTCCGTCGCCGCGAACCGAGGGCAGGGAGAGCTCGACCTCGATCTCGAACGCGCACCGCTCGCGGATGAGCGCATGCGCCATCCGGCTGGCGCGCTCGACGACGGTGTCGATCCGCACGAGCTGGTCGCCGCCGTGCTCCAGGGCAGTGAGCTCGCTCAGGTCGTTGGTGATCGTGCGGACCCGGCTGGCCCCTTCGAGCGCGTCGCTGAGCAGCTCGGAAGCTCGTGGATCGGTCATGTCGAGGTGGGTCTGCAGCTCGTTCAGGTTCCCCGTGAGCCACGTGAGCGGCCTGTCGATCTCCTGTGCGACGCCGGCCGCCATCGTGCCCAGGAGGCTGAGCCGATCACTGTCGACCGCGGTCTGCTCGAGTGCACGGTGCGCCGTGGTCTCCTGCACCAGCACGGCCTGGCCGCCGAGATCGTGAGCATGCCCGGCGAAGCCGAGCTCGAACCAACGCTGCCCTCCCTCGCTCGGGGCGCGCACGGCGGCCGCCGCCACCCCCCAGCGCTCTGGATGCCCGCAGGTAGGGCAGGTGGTTGGCGTGGGCAGCCGGGTGACAGCCAGGACGTCTGCCCACCACGTCTCGTTGTTGTCCCAGTCGCGCCGCAGGCGACCTAGGGCAGGGCCGGCCCACTGGAGCTCGAGCGCGGAGTCGGTGACAACCAGCCCGACCCCCAGTGCGGCCAAGCGGGTGCCGCCAACCTCCCGCGCGCGCTCTGGGCTTCTGCGGGACGTGAGCCTCTCGCCGGCATCCGCGAGCCGCGCCCTCGCGTAGATCACCCATCCGAGCAGGCCCGTGGCCAGCACCAGTAGTGCGACCGTCATGCCCTCGATCTGGCTCCAGTAGCGCTGCAGCTCGGTCGAGATGCGTGCGGTCTGCCGTCGCAGGGCGCGCTCGACGTCGCGCAGGACGGCCCCCGCGTTCGACTTGCTCATTCCCTCGACCCGCGTCATCAGCGACTCGTCTTCCAAGATCGCCCGCAGCTCTTCGACCGGCAGGAGGGGCAGCTCGCCCGCGTCGTGGAGTTCCTTGCCCTCGGACACGTCGAACAGCAGCGCGACCCGCTCCGAGATCTGCGCGCGATGTGCCGGGACCTCGAACGACAGCTGACCCAGCTTCAGCCCGAAGCTCAGCAGCATCAAGGCGGAAAGCACGATTCCAACGATGGCGAGGGGTCTTGGTGAGGAGCTGAGCATCGGGGTAATTCTACCCTGCCGGTCCCCTGCCTGCCCGTCAGCCGACGCCTTGCGCCTTCTTGCGCGTCCGCATAATCGGACGCTTGTTCGCGGCGAGGACCCGCTTGCGAAGTCGGATAGCGGACGGTGTGACCTCGATCCACTCGTCGTCGTCGATGTACTCCATCGCTGTCTCGAGCGTGAGCCTGCGCGGCGTGGTGAGAACCGTCTTCTCGTCTGCGCCCGAGGAACGGAAGTTCGTGAGCTGCTTTCCCTTCACGGCGTTGACGTTCAGGTCGGACTCGCGGCTGTGTTCCCCGATGATCATGCCTTCGTACACGTCCTCGCCCGCGCCGATGAACAGCTCGCCGCGCGGCTGCAGATGGAACAGCGCGTAGGACGTGGTGCGCCCGGTGCGGTCGGCGACGATGCCGCCGTTGAGCCGGCGGCCAACCTCGCCGGCGTGCGGACCCCACCCGTCGAACAGCGTGTTCATCACGCCCTCGCCGCGCGTGTCGGTCATCAGGCGCCCGCGGAACCCGATCAGGCCGCGGCTGGGGATCCGGTACACCATGCGGGTGCGGCCCTGGCCGTCGGAGACCATGTCGACCATCACGCCCTTCCGCGGGGCCATGTGCTGGGTGATGACACCGATGTAGTCGTCCGGAAGATCGAGCGTGATCTGTTCGAACGGCTCGTGCAGCTCATCGCCCACCTCCTTGAATCGAACCTCGGGGCGGCTGATCGACAGCTCGAATCCCTCGCGCCGCATCTGCTCGATGAGGATGGCGAGCTGCAGCTCTCCGCGTCCGAAGAGGCGGTACGTCTCAGCGGTCTCGCCCGGCTCGAGCCGCAGCGACACGTTGGACATCATCTCGCGCTCGAGTCGGTCCTTGATCTGCCGCGACGTGAGGTGCTTGCCCTCCTGGCCGCACAGCGGGCTCGAGTTGATCGTGATCGTCATCCCGATGGTGGGCTCGTCGACCCGGATCCGTGGCAGGGCCCTCGGCGGATCGCCCGTGGCGACCGTGTCTCCCACCGTCAACGACTCGATCCCCGCCACGGCGACGATGTCACCGGGCTCGACGCTCTCGACCTCGACCCGGCTCAGGCCGTTCCAGGTGTACAGCAGCTGCGCCTTCACGCGCTTGGGACCGTCGATCGCGAACAGCGTCGCTGCCTGGTTGCGGGTGAGCGAGCCGCCGATCAGCCGCCCGAGCCCGAGTCGCCCCACGTACGGGTCGTAGTCGAGGTTGGTGACCAGCAGCTGCGCGCCCCCGTCCTCGCTCGCTGCCGGCGGCGGCGGGACCTCCTTGATCAGCGTGTTGAGCAGGGGGAGGAGATCGGTGCCCTCCGTCTGCATGTCGAGCGCGGCGGTGCCGTCACGAGCGCACGCATACAGGACCGGAAACTCGATCTGTGAGTCGTTCGCGCCCAGATCGATGAACAGGTCGTAGACCTCGGACAGCACCTCGTCGACCCGCGCGTCGGGTCGGTCGATCTTGTTGATGCAGACCACCACCTTGAGTCCCGCGTCCATCGCCTTGCGGAGCACGAAGCGCGTCTGAGGCAGCGGGCCTTCGCTGGCGTCGACCAGCAGCAGCGCGCCCTCCACCATCGAGAGCACCCGCTCGACCTCGCCTCCGAAGTCGGCGTGACCCGGGGTGTCGACGATGTTGATCTTCACGTCCCCCAGGGTCACGGCGGTGTTCTTCGAGGTGATGGTGATGCCCCGCTCCCGCTCCAGGTCCATGGAGTCCATCACTCGATCCACGATCGTCTCGTGGTCGGCGAATGCCCGACACTGCTTGAGGATGGCGTCCACGAGCGTGGTCTTGCCGTGGTCGACGTGGGCGATGATCGCGATGTTTCTGAATGACATGCGCGGGCCCTATCCGTCGGTGGGCAGGTTGTCCGGCCACAACAGCTGGTACCCGCGCGGATCCTGCGCGATAAAGGGTTCGGCCTGCAGAATCTTGGGTCGCAGTAAGTCCCACAGTGGGAGCCACCGGTCCGCGACAGGCTCATCGGGTCGATAGAGGTTGTTCTCCGCCTGCGGGTCGACCGACAGGTCGTACAGACCCACCAGGATGTCCGCTGGATGCCGCCACCGAAAGTGGAGCAGGTCGGTGCCTCTTCGCACGGCCTGCACCGGCCCGGCGTAGCCGTCCGCGAGCGAGAAGCGCGCCCGATCGGGGGGCGCCAGTCCGACCGGGATCCCGGACACCTCTTCGGGGATCGGTCGCTGCAGCAAGGTGAGGATGGTGGGGGTGAGGTCGGCGTGGGTGGTGGGGCCCTTCCACGCGCCCGGTTCGATGTTCTTGGCCCAGAACAGCGCCAGCGCATCGTTCTCGTTTGGATGGAGGAGCCGCGCGTGCTGCGCCACGTTCTGTTCCCAGAACGCCTCGCCGTGGTCGGTCCAGAACACCACCAGCGTGTCGTCCAGCAGACCCCGCGCGTCCAGCTCGCCCCACATGTCTGCCAGTCCCTGGTCAAACCTCCGGACCTCCCCGGCGTATAGGAATCGTAGGTGCTCCTTGACTCCCTCGATCTCGGCCTCGGTCAGTACCGGCGGGTCGAGCCGAATGGTCTCCCGCGCCTCGTCTTGGCCGTCGCGGGTGGACACGTCTAGCGGGATGGGAGGCAGGGTCTTCATCGCCTCGGCGTACGCCTCGGTGGGGGTGTACGGCGAGTGGGGCTCGAAGAAGTGCAGGTGCAGCAGCCACGGGTCTCCCAGCGGGACGTCTCCGTCGATCAGCTCCTGCGCCTTTGCCCAGATCTGGGGCACCGGCGAGAAGCCCGGAAACGACACGTGCTGGTACCCCTGCGTGTTTCCCCACGCGCGGCTGAAGAAGCCGTTGCTGGTGACGAGGGTGGTGCTGTAGTCGGCGTCCGAGAGCCAGCGCGGCAGCAGCGGAGTGGGCCCGTTCGGGTCGCCGTTTCCGGGCAGGGCCTGCAGGACGGTCTGACCCAAGATGGGGAACATCCCGCGCGCCTCGGCGCGGTCGAGGTTGCTCGCCCCCGCGAGCGCGCAGGTGGTGCCTGCGACTGTCCAGTTCGAGCACGACGTGTGGTCGTCCAGCACGAAGCCCGTGAGCGCGAGACTGTCCAGGAACGGGGTCAGCGTCTTGTCGTCGCTGTACCGCGACATGTGATCGCGCCGCATCGTGTCCACAGACAGCACCAGCAGGTTGCGCGGCACGCTTCCTTGGAAGGTCGGCAGGACCGCGGGCGCCGCGGTGTCGACATCGGGCGAGACGTCGTCGGGTGCCCCGGCTCCTGGCCCACAGCCGAGCAGCAGCGCAGTGAGCATCAGATCCGCGCGTGCTGGGGCGGCTGGGACGCCGTCTCGCTGCGCGAGAACGTCCACAGGAAGTTCGTGAACCCGACGTCGTAGTCGCTGATGCCGTTCTGGCCTGACAGCTTCATTCGCTTGTCGTACAGCGCGCGCATCCCGCGGCTGACCGGTCCCTCGGGCGACCCCGACGGCCGAGTGCACGAGAGCTCTTCGAACACCTCCGGGCGCAGCGCGGCGGACGCCAACAGCTCGTCGAACCGGTCGGGGTCGTCATCCGCCAGCACGGCGAGCTGCCGCGACAGGCGCTCTGCGCGCGCGCCCTGCACCAGGACGGGGTCGTCGGAGTTGCGCATCGCGAGGTAGGCCAGCGCCTGCGCGTGCAGCTCCTTGAGGTAGCCCTTCCGGTGGCTGAACTCGTGCGCGATGATGTGGGGCTCGAACAGCCCGCCGTCGCGGAAGATCGCGACGTCGCCGCTGATCACGTCGCAGGTGCCCTGGGCGAAGGGCATGATCACCTTGGCGAGATTGAAGCTGCGCACCTGGGTGCTGGTGACGATCTGCTGCCCGGTGATGCCGGCGATGTAGTCGGTGAGGTGGTGGTCGACCCGGCGCGCGAGATCGTCGCGCGGGACGCGCTCGTCGGTGTAGTCGCGATTCATCGCGTGGCCGAGCAGCCGCACCTCGGCGTGGCGCGCGAGCTTAGGCATCGCCTCGAGCGTGAACACGTCCGCACCGAACGCCGCTTGGAACGAGACGGGGCGGACGTTTCGGCGGGCGGCCCAGTCGCGGGCCGAGCTGCCGACGTACATCCCCATCGCGGCGGTGGCGACGATCTGTCCGGGCAGGGTGGCGCCCAGCAGCACGCGCGACACCGTGGGTGCCGACACAAAGATGTCGCTTAGGGACAGCGGCGTGTACGTTGCGCCGCCGGGGATCTCGATTCGTTCCATGTCCGGAACGTAGCCTCGTCGCGGCCGCCGTGCGGTCACCACCGCTCGCGCGGTCTCGTCGCTGGTTGTTCAGCGCGGGCCACGGCGGTCCTGCCGCGCCGATGTTCATGTAGTCGAGACCCGCGGGTCCCCTTAGACTGTCGTATGGGTCTGACATCCATCTCGGCGTGGCGCGCCGAAGCCACCCGGCTGAGCTCCGAGGCGTTTGCGGAACGCCTCGGAGGGCCGGTCCTGGTGCACCGTGCGCGCCTCGAGGGCGACCTGCACTTCATGGGCCCCGACGGCACGGCGCGGCTGCAGCGGCCGGGGTCCACCCTGATCCACGTGCCCCGGGTCAACGCGCGCGACCGGATGTCTCAGCCGCCCGACCCCAACCGGGCCGATCTGCCCGACGAGTCGGTGTACGTGCTCGACTCCGACGTGGTGACGGTCGGGCGCAGCTCCGCGCGCGACCTGGTGCTCGGCGATTACAGCGTGAGCAGCCTGCACGCGCGGGTGTTCGTCGTCTCCGACACGGACTGGGTGTTCGTCGTCGATCAAGGTTCGCGAAACGGTACGGGGCACAACGGTCGACCGCTGGTCCAGGGCGAGCGCGCCGAGCTGATCACCGGCGATGAGGTCTGCTTTGGGCGCGAGGTGCTGGTGTTCCTCAACCGGGGCGACCTGTACCGCTACCTGACGGACACCCTCTGACCCAGAAGGGCCACCGCCGGCCGGTGGCGATCGTCGGGTGTGGTGTGCGCATGCCAGGCGGGGTCGTCGACCGCGCCGGCGCGCTGCGGTTGTTCTCTGCGGGCACCGATGCGGTGGGACCGCCCCCGTCCGACCGCCGCGATGTCGCCCCGCAGGGTGGCTTCCTGTCCCGCGTCGATCGGTTCGACCCCGATGCGTTCGGGATCTCCGCGCGCGAGGCGGCGTCGATGGACCCGCAGCAGCGCTTGCTCCTCGAGGTCGCGTGGGAGGCGGTCCAGGACGCCGGGATGCCGCCCGACGCGATGGCGGGCACAGACGCCGGGGTCTACCTGGGTCTGGGTCTGTCGGACTGGTCGCGGCGCACCTTCGGCTCGAGCGACCCAGGCCGGGTCGATGCGTGGACCGGAACGGGCGTGTTCGACAGCGTCGCCGCGGGCCGCATCAGCTACACACTCGGTCTGCAGGGGCCGTCGCTGGCGGTACACACGGCCTGCAGCAGTACGCTCGTGGCGGTGCACCTCGCGGCGCAGGCGCTCGCGTCGGGGGAGTGCAGCGTGGCGCTCGCCGGTGGCGCCAACCTGCTGCTCGCGCCCGAGCCCACCGCCTACTTCACGGCGCTCCACGCGCTGTCGCCGACCGGTCGGTGCCGCGCGTTCGATGCGGAGGCGGACGGGTATGTGCGCGCCGAGGCGGTGGGGGTGTTCGTGCTGCGGCCGCTGCAGGACGCGGTGGCCGCCGGCGACACCATCCTCGCCGTGATTCGCGGCAGCGCCGTGAACCAGGACGGGCGGAGCAACGGGCTGACCGCCCCCAGCGGTCGCGCTCAGCAGGCGGTCGTCCGTGCCGCCCTCGCCGACGCGGGTCTCTCGCCGGACGCGGTGGGGTACATCGAGGCGCACGGCACCGGAACCCCGCTGGGCGATCCGGTCGAGGCCGCGGCGCTCGCGGCGGTGTTCGGCGGCGGATCGCGGCCGCTGTTCCTGGGCTCGGGCAAGTCGCAGGTGGGCCACGCCGAGGCGGCGGCCGGGGTCGTCGGGATCCTCCGCGCGGTCGCGGCGCTCGGCGGCACCATCCCGCCGCACCTGCACCTGCGTGCGCTCAACCCCCGGATCGACCTCGGCGGGACCCGCCTTCAGATCCCGGCCGCGCCGGTGCCCTGGACGGATCCTGACCGCGTCGCCGGGGTCAGTGGTTTTGGCATGTCCGGCACCAACGCGCACCTCGTGCTGGGCGCTCCCCCGGCCCCCAGCGACCCACAGACCCCGGATGGACCGGTCCTGGTGTGCGTCCGCGGCCACACCGAACAGGCAGTCACCGCGCGCTGGGAGGCGATGCGCGCCGCCGCCGCGACCCAGGCGCTGGCCGCCGTCGCCCGCCGCGCCGCTGAGGGCCAGGGAGCGTGGCGGTTCGCAGCCACCGCCGTGGTCGTGGACGGCGCGCTCCCCGCGTTGCCCGTCCTGGTCGACACCCGCGACACGCCCGGTGGGCCGGTGTTCGCGTTCACCGGTCAGGGCAGCCAGAGCCCGGGCATGGGCCGTGCGCTGTACGACACCGAGCCCGCCTACCGCAGCGCAGTGGACGCCGTCGACGCGCTGTTCGCGGCCCAGACTGGCACCGCTCTCCTCCCCGTGCTGCACGGCGAGGTCGGCGGCATCGACCAGACCGCGTGGACCCAGCCCGCGCTGTTCGCTCTTGAGTGGGGGCTCGCGGCGCTGTGGTCATCGTGGGGTGTGCGGCCCTCGGCTGTGCTCGGCCACAGCGTCGGCGAGATCGTGGCCGCCTGCGTCGCGGGGGTGTTCACCCTGCCCGACGCGGTCACCCTGGTCACCGCGCGTGGGCGCCTGCTCGGCGCGCTGCCGTCGGGCGGCGCCATGCTCGCCGTGCAGGAGGACGTGACGGCGCTGCAGCGGCGGATCGCCGGGGTCTCCGGGCTCGCGCTGGCCGCCCGCAATGCGCCCGATCGCTGCGTGGTCTCCGGCGACGCGCTCGCCATCGCCGCACTCGCGGCGCGGCTCGATGCGGAGGGCGTCGGCGCGGTCCGTCTGCCGGTGAGCCACGCGTTCCACAGTCCGCGGGTTGCCCCGGCCGCGGATGCGCTGCGGGACGTGGTCGCCGGGCTCTCGCCGCACCCGCCGGCCCTCCCGCTGTACTCGTGCTTGACCGCCGGCCCGATCGGCGCCGCTGCGGGCGCTCCGGCGCACTGGGGGGACCACCTGGTGCAGCCGGTCGACTTCGCCGGTGCCGTCTCCGCCGCGCGCCGCGCCGGGCACGATCTGTTCTTGGAGGTGGGACCCCGCCCGGCGCTCCGAGCGGCCGGCGCTCGCAGCGCTCCGGGGTCGAGCTGGCTCGGTGGCCTCGACCCGCGCCGCGACGCTGCCGTACAGGTCCGCGAGACGCTCGGAGGCCTCGTCGCCCACGGGGTCGTCCCCGACTGGCGCGCTGTGCATCGAGGCGCCCCGCGCGGAGAGCTGCCCCCGTACCCGTTCCAGCGACGCCGCCTGTGGATCGACCCAGTGGAAGGACCCGTCCCCCACGTGCCGCGCGCGGTGCTGACGTGGGAGCCCGCGCCGGCTGGCCCTGGTGCTGTCGCTGGCGCGCTCGCGGGGGAGCGGTGGTGGGTCGTGGGGGACCCCGCAGCGGGCACGTCTGCCCTCCGGGACGCGCTCGTCGCCGCCGGCGCCACGGCGACCTGCGGCCCGGCCCCGGGCGGTCCGGTCCGGGTCGTCCAGGTGCTCGCCCCCGCCGAGGTCACCTCCGACCCCGCCGCGCTGCTCTCGGATCCGGACGTCGAGGTGCTGTGGGTCACGGTCTGGGCGCCACACGCCGCGCCCGTGCTCGGCGCGGCCGCCACCGCCGCGCTCGTCCATCCGCAGCGCTGGGGTGGGGTCCTGTCGATCGACCCGAGACTGGCGCCCCCAGACGCCGCTGCCGCCGTCGTCGCCGCGGTGTCCACCGGCGATGGGGAGGACGTCGCGCGCCTCGGGCCGGCCGGGCGCACGGTCCCGCGCATCGCGCCCGACCGCGCCGTGCACCCTGAAGGACCCACCTTGGACCCCGGCGCGGCGGTCGTGATCACCGGCGGCCTCGGGGCGCTGGGTCTCGCGCTCGCCTCCGCGCTCGCCCGTCGGGGCGCGCGCCACCTGGTGCTGCTCACGCGCACAGGACCCGGCCCGTCGGACCGCGCTGCTCTCGCCGCTCTGCGCGATTCCGGTGTGACCGTGGACACGCCCCGCTGCGACGTCGCCGACCGTGACGCCCTGTCTGTCTGCCTCCTGGCGCTGCCGCGACCGGTGCAGGGCGTGGTGCACGCGGCCGGCTCCCTCGCGGCGCCCTGGGATCGGCTCCGCGGCGCCGAGCACCTGGATGCGTTGCTCGGCGCGGTCGACTTCTTCGCGGTGATCTCCTCGGTCGCCGGTGTGTGGGGCAGCCCGGGGCTGCAGGAGTACGGCGCCGCCAACCGGTCGCTGCATGGTGTCGTCCAGGCGCGGCGGCATCGCGGCCTGTCCGCAGTGGCGGTCGCGCTGGGGCCGCTGTCGGGCGGCGGTGTGGTCCCGGCCGCGCGCCTGGACGCGCTCGCTCGTGCCGGCGTGAACCCGGTCTCGCTCGCCGCGGCTGCGGCGGCAGTGGTCGATCTGCTGGGTCCGGAAGCGCCCGCCGAGGTGGTCGTCGCCGATGTGGACTGGGCGGTGCTGGGCGCCGGGTTGGGGCGACGGCGGGTCCGCCCGGCGCTGCCCGACGTCGCTGCGGTGGTCGCCGCCGAGGTTGCGGCGGTGCTGGGCGCCCCGGCCGACCCTGACCGCGGCTTCGCTGAGCAGGGACTGGACTCGGTGATGGCGGTGGAGCTGGCGCAGCGCCTGGGGGCGCGCACCGGTCGCGCGGTGTCCGCCACGGTCGCGTTCGACCACCCGACGCCGCGCGCGCTGGCTGCGGCGCTGACCGGGTCCGTGCCGGTGCCTGCCCCGTCCTCCTCCGTCGTCCCTGACGATGTCCCCATGGCGATCGTCGGCCTCGGTTGCCGATTGCCGGGCGCGGCGGACCCGGCGGCGTACTGGGCGCTGCTGGCGTCCGGCCGCGACGCGGTGGGGCCAGTCCCGGCCGATCGCTGGGACCCGATGACCTGGGACCGCGACGGCCGTCGCGCCCCGCGGCACGGCGGCTTTCTCGACGACGTCACCGGCTTCGACCCGGCCGCGTTCGGCATGTCCGACGACGAGGCGCGCGCCCTCGACCCGCAGCAGCGGCTGCTCCTGGAGGTCGCGACCGAGGCAGTGCTGCACGCGGGCGCACCCCCGGCGTCGCTGCGCGGAACCCGCACCGGAGTGTTCGTGGGTGCAGGCCGGTCCGAGTACTGGGACCGCCTCCGCCGACCCGGCGCGGACGGGGTCGACGCCGTGTACCCGTGGTCGGGCACCGGGAACGAGGCGAGCTTCGCGGCCGGCCGGCTGGCGTTCCACCTGGGCCTGGTCGGGCCCGCGCTCGCGGTGAACACCGCGTGCAGCGCGTCGCTGGTGGCGCTGCACCTGGCGTGCGCCGCCCTGCGCACCGGAGAGGCCGACCTGGCGCTGGCGGCCGGAGTCAACGTGCTGCTCTCGCCCGAGTCCGGCGCCTACCTGCACCGCATCGGCGCGCTGTCCCCCACCGGCCGCTGCCGCGCGTTCTCGTCGGCCGCGGACGGCTACGTGCGCAGCGAGGGATGCGGTGTCGTGGTCCTACAGCGGCTCCCCGATGCGCTGCGCGACGGTCGCCGGGTGCTGGCCGTTGTGCGCGGGTCGGCGGTCGGTCACGGAGGGCACACCAGCGGGCTGACGGTGCCGAGCGGCGCTGCCCAGCAAGACGTGATCCGGCGCGCGCTCCAGGCCGCGGGCACCGCTCCTGCCGAGGTCTCTGTCCTGGAGGCCCACGGCACAGGCACTCCCCTCGGCGACCCCATCGAGCTGGGTGCGGTCGGGGCGGTGTTCGGCGAGCGCGACGCGCCACTGCTCGTGGGGTCGGTGAAGACCCAGGTGGGCCACCTCGAGGCGGCGGCCGGCATCGCCTCGGTGCTCAAGGTGGTGCTGGCGCTGCAAGCGGGGCAGGTGCCGGGGAACCTGCACCTGGATGCGCGCAACCCTGCGCTGCCGTCCGGCCTGCCGGTGCGGTTCCCGACCCAGACCGAGCCGTGGCCGGACGGGCCCCGGGTCGCCGGGATCAGCGCCTTTGGAATCAGCGGCACCAACGCCCACGTGGTGCTCGCCGCGCCGCCGCCGGGCCCTCCGCCGTCGGTCCCGGTGCTGCCGGCCCCGGTGTACGCGCGACGGCGCCTGTGGATCGATGCACCGAGGGAGACCGCGTCGCCGGTGCCGCTGCCCGCCGCGGACGCGCCCGATCTCGGCGCATTGGTCCTCGCCGAGGCCGCCCGTCTGCTCGGTGGCACCGCACCGGAAGCCGAGCAAGGGTTCTTCGATGCCGGCATGGACTCGCTCGCGGCGGTGGAGCTTGCGCGGCGGATCGGCCGTGCGGTCGGGGTCGTGCTGCCCTCCACCATCGCGTTCGACCACCCGACCCCGGTCGCGCTGACCGCCGCACTGCGCGCCGCGATGGCCCCCGCGGCGTCGGTGCCACCCGTCGTGCGGCGCGCGGCGGATCCGACCGATGCCATCGCCGTGGTCGGCATGGCGTGTCGGTTGCCCGGCGCGGACTCCCCCGAGGCGCTGTGGGAGCTCCTGGATGCGGGCCGGATCGCCATCGGACCGCCCCCGACCGACCGCTGGGACGCGGCGCGTGCCACCGCGGTGGGACCCGGCGGGTTCCTCACGGACATCGATCAGTTCGACCCGGACTTCTTCGGCATCAGCCCGCGCGAGGCCGCCGCGATCGACCCGCAACAGCGCGTGCTGCTCGAGGTGTGCTGGCGGGCGCTCGAGGCGGCGGGCCGGGCCGAGGGGTCCAGCGGGAGCGCCACCGGCCTGTTCCTCGGGATCTCCGACCGCGGGTACCTCGCGCTGCGGGACCCCGGAGCCCCGCGGTACCCCGATGCCTGGGCAGGGACGGGGTCGGCGCCGAGCTTTGCCGCCGGTCGGATCGCGCACGCCCTCGGGCTCACCGGACCGGCGCTGGCGCTCGACACCGCGTGCAGCAGCTCGCTGGTCGCGGTGCACTTGGCCGCGCAGTCCCTGCGTGCGGGGGAGTGCGATCAGGCGCTCGCGGGCGGGGTCTCGCTGCTGTTGCTGCCCGAGGACACGGCGTACCTGGCTGATCTGGGGGCGCTGTCGCCGACTCATCGCTGCCACACATTCGACGCCCGCGCCGATGGCTACGTCCGCTCGGAGGGCTGCGGGGTGGTTGTGCTGCGCCGGCTGGGCGACGCGCAGCGAGACGGAGACCGGGTGCTGGCCGTGATCCGCGGCTCGGCGGTCAACCACGACGGGCGCGCGGCGGGGCTCACGGTGCCCAACGGGGTCGCCCAGCGCGCCGTGCTCACTGCAGCGCTCGCGGCGGCGGGCGCGCGTGCTGAGGAGGTCGGCTACCTCGAGGCGCACGGGACCGGGACGCGGCTGGGCGACCCCATCGAGGTGGACGCCGCGCTGGCGGTGTACGGCGACCGCGGGGGCGCGCCGCCGCTGCACCTGGGCGCGGTGAAGGCGAACCTGGGCCACACCGAGCTCGCGGCGGGCGTGGCGGGGCTGATCAAGGCCGTGCTGGTGTTGCAGCGGGGACGCATTCCGGCGCAGCCCGCGCTGGAGGAGGTCAGCGCGGCGCTGTCGTTGCAGGGGGCGCGGATCCCCACCACCGGTGTGCCCTGGCCTGCGGGGACCCGGCTTGCCGCGGTCAGCGCGTTCGGGCTGTCCGGCACCAACGCGCACGTCCTGCTCGAGCGCGGGCGGGGGCAGGGGCGCGCACCGGCCGTCCCTGCGACGCTCGATCGACGTCGCTTCTGGCGCGCCGCGGTCCCGGCGGCGGAACACTACGTCGTGCGCTGGCAGCTGACGCCGGCGCGGGCGGCGCTCCCCGGGTCGGTCGCGATCCTCGGTCCGGACCCGCTCGGGATCGGCGTGGCCCTGCGGGACGCGGGGGTCGCGGTCGGGGAGCAAGGTGCTGAGGTCACGCTCGATCTGCGCTGGGTGGGGACCGCCGATGTCGCGGCGGCGACGTGGGGGCTGATCACGTCTGCGCGGTCCGGCGGTCGGTGGGTGACGCTGGCCGGCGAGGATCCGGTGGGGGCCGCGGTCGGCGGGGCGGTCGCGTGCCTGTCGCGCACTCGCGACGTCGGGGTGATCCGGCTGGGTCCCGACGCCGACGCAGTGGCTGTGCTGACGGCGCTGCGGGCGGGCGAGGACGACGTTCGGGCGCGCGCCGGGGGTCCCGAGGTTCCGCGGCTTGCGCAGATCGAAGCGACGGCGACGGCGCCGGCGGTGTCGGGGACGTGGTGGGTCACGGGGGGGAGCGGGGTCCTGGGTCGCCGGGTCGCTGGTTGGCTTGCGGACCGCGGCGCCGCGCGCATCGTGTCGATCGCCCGCCGCCCGCACGCGCTCGAGGTCGCCGGCACCGCGGTGCACCCGGTCGCGGCCAACGTTGCGGATCCCGACGCGATGCGCGCGCTGCTCGCTGAGTTCCCGCCCGATGGGGTGGTGCACGCGGCGGGGGTGACGCACCCCGCAGCGCTCGATGCGGTGACGCGGAAGGAGGTCGGCGCGGTGCTGCACGGCAAGGCAGCGGGCGCACAGGTGCTCGACGCGGTGCTCGGCGAACGGCCGCTCCAAGGGTTCCTGTTGTTCTCGTCGGTCGCCGCGACCTGGGGCAGCCGGGCGCTGGTTCCGTATGGTGCGGCGAGTGGGTTGCTGGATGGGCTGGCGGCCCAGCGCCGGGCACGCGGGCTCGCGGCGACCGCGGTCGCGTGGGGGCCCTGGGGCGGTGGGGGCATGGTGGACCCGGGGCGCGCCGCCGAGCTTGCGCGGGCGGGGGTCGACACGCTGGAGCCCGCCGTGGCGCTCGAGGCGCTGGGCGCGGCGTGGGGGTCCGGGCGTCCGCACACCGTGGTGGCCCGCGCAGACTGGGCCCGCCTGGCGCCGGCGCTCGCCGCGACCCGACCGGCCCCGCTCGTGGCGCACCTGGGTCCCGCGCCCGTCGCCGCACCGGATGCGCTGAGCGGGGTCCTCGAGGTGCGGGTGCGGGAGGTGCTGGGGTGGTCGCCCGATCGGGAGCTCCCCGCGGACACGCCGCTCGCTGACCTGGGGCTGGACTCGCTGAGCGCCACCGAGCTCAAGGCGGCGCTGCGCGCTGATGGGGTGGAGGTGCCGCTGGGCCGGCTCCTCGGTGGTCCGTCGCTGCAGGAGCTGCAGGTGATGGCCGAGGCGGGTCGGCGGGCGGTGACCCGGGTCGCAGCGCCCCCGCCCTTGCTGTGGACCCACCTCGCCGCGGTCCTCGTCGGGATCGCGCTGGCCTCTGCCGTGTGGGCGCTCCTGTGAGCGACGGACCCGGGGTCAGCGGCCCTGGACGCGGATGTCGCCGGATCCGGTGTTGATGTCGAGCCGGCGGTCGCTCGCCGCTGCGTCGGTCACGTCGACGAGGGTGACGTCTCCCGAGCCGGTGTCGGTGCGGATGTCGTAGGCGCCGGACGGGACCTCCAGCAACACATCGCCTGAGCCCGTGTCGACCCGCGCCAGGTCGGGTGCAATGACGAGGTCGGCGTCGACGTCGCCGGATCCGGTGCTGATCAGCGCGACCGTCGAGGTGCTGTGGATGATCGAGACGTCGCCCGAGCCCGTTCCTACGACGAGGTCGCCGCTGGCGGCGTCGATCTGCACATCGCCGGATCCGGTCTTGGCCTCGACGTCGCGCATGTCCATGACCCACACGTCTCCCGAGCCGGTCTCGACGGTGATTCCGGCAGCTGCCGGAAGCCGGATCACGTGGTCGATCTGACAGATGAACTGCCCGGGGCGACAATCCGTCTCGATCGTGAGCACGCCGTTGTGCAGCTCGGTGTAGAGCGCGGGCGGCTCGCCGGTGAACTCCCAGCGGCGCGAAATCTCCGCTCCTCCTTGGTCGCCGATCTCGACCACGAGGTCGCCCGCATGGAGCTCGATGTTCACGTGGTCGACCGCTCCTCTCAGCGTCTGTACATCGTCCTCGATGATCGTGTTCTGAACAACGCAGCCACTGGCGGATAGCAATGCGATGAGCGTCATGGGTTCCTCCGTAGGTCAGACACCGCTGGCCTCGCCAGCCGCTACCGGAGAAGTGTTCTGCACTTAAGGTATGGTGCCCGCCATTGGTGGAGGTGCCCTTTGTCCGTGACCCTACTCGTCCTCGCTGCTTGCTCCGGCCCCGCGGTGACCCCCACGCCGGAACCCGCGCCCGAACCCGCGCCCGCCCCCACCATGGCGCCCGCACCGGCTGCTCCCGCGGGCCTGCCGGGCCTGCCGCCCAAGGGCACCGGCAACCCGCCTACGCCCGACAAGATCACGCTGGGGCACGCGCTGTTCATGGACCCGCGTCTGTCTGCAGATGGGTCGCGCGGCTGCTACTCGTGCCACGTCAACGAGCGCGGAAACGCGGACGGGCGGGCCACGGCGCTCGGGGCGATGGACAAGCCCCTGCCGCGGAACACGCCCACCATCTGGAACGTCGGCTACCTCACGTCGCTGTACTGGGACGGCCGCGCGGCCAACCTCGAGGCCCAGGCCATGGGCGCGTGGAAGGGCGGCAACATGGGGGTCGGCGCTGACAACCTCGCCGCCAAGGCCGCCGAGATCGGTGCGCTGCCCGAGTACGCGGCCCAGTTCGCCAGTGTGTTCCACCTCGAGGCTGGCGCTGCGGTCGAGCCCAATCACGTGGTGCAGGCCATCGCGGCGTTCGAGCGCACCCTGCTGTGCGGCGATCCGGACACGATGTCCGAGGCGGCCGCGCGCGGAAAGGCGGTGTTCCAGAGCAAGGGGCGCTGCATCACGTGCCACACGCCGCCGCTGTACACCGACAATCTGTTTCACAACATCGGGCTGGGCGGCGCCGACATCGGGCGCGGCAAGGTCACCGGCGATCAGGCCGACAATGGCAAGTTCCGCACGCCCACGCTGCGCAACGCCGCGGACACTGCGCCCTACTTCCATGACGGCCGCATCGAGACCCTCGAGGAGGCGGTGCGGTACATGGCGGGCGGCGGCAACGCGGACGACCCGGGCAACGACCCGTTGCTGGCGCCCACCGGGCTGGACGACGCCGAGATCGCCGACTTGATCGCGTTCATCGAGTCGCTGAGATGCGAAGGCACCATCGAGGTCACCGGCGATCCCAAGCCGGTGCCGATCGATTGATTCGCCCCCTCGACCGCACCGCTGATCTGCCCGACCTGGGCCGGAGCTGGCGGGAATGCGGTTGATTCGGCGGCGCCACGGACGAGGTTCGGGCTGACGTTCTCGGCACGGGTCGGGCTGGTGGAGGACTGCGTCGAGGCGCTGGCGCTCGGGCAGCGCGGCGCGCTCCGGGTCGAAGGGCACGACGTCCCGGCGGGACTCGTAGCCGCGGTCAACACCGGGGTGCGCGCGCGCCGCCGGGGACTCGCGACGCGGCGGACTGCGGCGCTGCTGGCGAGCCTGGCGGACGAGGCCGTGGGGTGCTCGACGAGTCGGGGAACACGCGGGCGGAGGTCTCGGAACCCGGCGAGGAGTACGGCTTGGGGCTGCGCGCCGCGGACGGCCGGCTGGCCACGGCGGTGTGAGTCAAGCCATCGGGGATGCGGTGCCGGCGTCGCTGCCCCCGTTCCAGCTCGAGCTGACCGACCCGGTGACGCGGATCAGCGATGCGATCTCCTCGGTGGGTGCCCCATCCGGGTTCACCCAGGCTCCGGGGACCCCAGGCTGGATGACTGCCGGAAGCCCCAGACGCGCCGGCGGGCGTGGATGCAGCGAGCTCCGTCGAACTGCACGGGGATGTCGCGACCGGCGTAGCTGTGCGTCTTGGACATGGCGCGCTCCTCCGTGTCCGATCAGTCGAGCCCCTGGTGGGTTCCGTCGCAGAAGGGGGCGCCGCCGGTCTGCTTGCACCCGCAGAGGTAGGCGGTCTTGGTCTCGTCGGCCCGGAAGACGGTGGGTGCGATGCCCGTTCCCTTGTGCGATCCGTCGCAGTACGGCTGGCTCTTCGACAGCCCGCACGCGCACCACGCGTAGTTCTTGCCCTCCTCGAGCTCGACTGCGTAGGGGTCCTTCTGAGCAACCACCGGCTTTTCCATCCGACACCTCCTGTCGGGGAGAATACCGGGCGCGCCACCCTCGCGACGATGCTGTCTGGGGCAGCGGACTCCTGACTCCCAGGCAGGCATCAGCCCGTCAGGCCATGGTGTCTCGAAAGGCGAGGTGTTATGGGTCCAATCGGGATGTGGCAGCATCCGCTTCGTGGTCATGCTGTAGGCAGTGTCGCATTCGTTGCGGCTCAGCGCCCTCGGGCTCTGTCCGTCTGGAGAGGTGCCTCGGTCGAACATGCCGTTGTCCCTCATCGGGCGCGTTGGATTCGGGTCGGCATGAAACGGCCGCGAGTCGCCAGAGGGCGTGGCGCTGCCCGTTAGGGTGCCGGGGATGTCATCCAGCGTAGAGGTCCACGCCAAGCAGCTCCACCGTCACCTCGGGTTGTGGTCGGTGGTCAGCATCAGTGTCGGGGCCATGATGGGATCCGGCATCTTCGTGCGCCCGCTGCTGGCGGCAGAAGTGGCGGGACCCTGGGTGGCTCTGTCCTATCTGCTGGCCGGCGCCATCGTGCTGCCGGCCATGCTCTCCAAGGCCGAGCTGGCCACCGCCATGCCGGTGTCGGGTGGAACGTATGTCTACCTGGACCGCAGCATGGGTCCCTGGATGGGCACCATCGGGGGCCTCGGGACATGGCTCGCGCTGTCGGCGAAGACTGCCTTCGCGCTTGTGGGGCTTGGCGCCTACCTCATGATCTTCAGCGGGTTTCCGCCTCTGCTGTTCAGCCTGCTGGTCCTCGCTGGACTGGTCGCGCTGAACATCCTGGGCGCCGGCAAGGCCTCCACCCTTCAGGTCATCGTCGTGGTGGGCTCGGCCGCGTCGCTGCTCGTCTTCACAGCGTTCGGGGTCTCGACCGCCGAGTGGGCCTACCTCACTCCAGCGTTTCCGGAGGGAGGCAGCGGGATCCTGGCTGGGGCCGGGTTCGTGTTCGTCTCCTACAACGGCGTGACCAAGGTCTG
>Ga0316189_10000345_pt1 | contig 45943 bp, 49 predicted proteins | sample LowCovwburrow_MG_FD_204930 | JGI IMG/M metagenome (GOLD analysis project Ga0316189, IMG submission 204930) | Coastal sediment microbial communities from Maine, United States - Lowes Cove worm burrow | ecosystem: Environmental > Aquatic > Marine > Coastal > Sediment | place: USA: Maine... | reverse complement strand
ACGGTTTCAAATAGATCCGGCGTGATGTGCAGCTCCGGGCGCTTGACGAGTTTGATGGCCTTGTATTGCATGATCTGGGGCTTTCCCTGTGCGAGTGAATGGCTACTGATGATACGGGCGCTTCAGGCGGAAATCATAAGCAAGATCAGGATGCCGGCCCACTTCAAGAACTCACGGATCATTTTTCCACCTTGTCATCGAGCCCCGTCATCTCCCAGCGAGCCAGCGAGATCGGAATACTGTCAATCGCATTAAGTCGATCGAAGAACAGTTGCAGCTTGAACGTTTCGCCCCGCTGCTCGAGTTGCCGCGCGTAGTCCGCCAGGGTCTGTTCCAGCAGGTACTTGCCGGTGACGTAGCTGGTGCCGTACCCCGGCTGCCGCAAATACAGGTGCTGTTCGAAAATCAGCAGATCTTTTTCAGTCTTCATCCAGCCGCGGGGCGTCCACTCCATATGCACGTTGCCCGCCTCTTCCATCGTCATCTCGTTGGCATGCGCATACAGCGACCCGAGGCCGCGCGCGGCGCGCTGTGCAAGCAGGATCCAGACGAGTTCGCGGGAACGCGGGCTGTCGTCGTACAGGCCAGCGTGCATGAACATCTCTTCCACCGCGGTTGCGGTGCCTTCATTGCGACTGTCGAAGATGTTGTAGAGCAGCGCCCCCTGCCGTACCGGGCTCTGGTGCGGCTCGCGATCCATGCGTGCCAGCTCGAACCAGTGGTAGAAATGCGTGAACAAGGGCGCGGGGTCGTAGTGCGCGGTGATCCAGAAGAAATTACGCCGCTCTTCGGGCACGAAGGCACCTTTGTGCTGAACCAGCGCCGGCTCCATGTAGTCGGTCAGCGTGACGATCTCCTTCTCTTCGAGAAACGCCATGATGCGCTCGATCGCGTCATCAGCCAGCGCGTCGTACTCCTCCGGCGTACCTGCGGCGATCATGGGCGGCAGGTCCCGATTGCGCGTCTCCTCGAGTTTCAGCATCGACCAGGCACGCGCGAGTTCCCGTTGCATCAAACGCACCTCGTCGTCCCAGCTCATCGGCACCAGGTGTACGTTGCGCAAGTACCAGCTGTAATTTTCCTTGCCGATGCCGGATGGTCCCGTCTTGTGCGAGGCTTGTGCTTCGAGCCACGCGACGAGTTCATCCGTGGCAACCCTCGCAGCCTCGATCGCAGCCTGCAGCTCGTCCGTGGCGGCAGCGCCAACCGTTTCCCGAAGTTCCAGCAAGTTGACGCTTTGCGCACGCATGTCCCGGATGCCGGCAATCCAAAGTTCGCGCGCGTTGCCCGTGAGATTCTTCCTGGCCTGCTGCATCATTGGCGGGATGACGCGCAACTCGGCGGTCAGTCTCCGCGCCTCCTCGGGCGCCAGGGGAAACTTGTAGGTCCAGAGTTCGACCAGCGCATGGTGCGTCGGCCCTTCATGTGCCGGTACGTCGCTCCGGTCAGTCCAGACCGTGTTGTAGAACGCCGGATCGCGCGCCCAGGGCTGCAGTACGCGCTCATTGAAATCGTAGCCATTCATTTCCGCGCGCACGAGATGCCAGTCCACCTGTTGCGGTATCGGCCAATTGTCGATATCGAACGACTGTAGCCGTGTCTTCAATTCCTCGAATTCCCCGCGGCGCGCGGCAAACTGCTCAACCGTGTAATCGGGAGCTCCCTCCAGCAGCGGCGGCGACTCGAACTCGCGCCAGTCGGAAAATAGCGCCAGCAGTTCGTCGTAAGTAGATGTGTTTTGAGCCATAGCGATCGTTGTCGAAGCGAGTAGTAGTGTCAGCCCGAATAGGATTCTCATGGTCGCCGGTCCTGGTGTCGGTGTGTTACCCCTGTGTTCTAATAGTGCAACGAACCCAGGGAGACTGACAGTATGAAGAGGTTTCTTCTCGCCACGCTAGTGTTTCTCGCCGCCTGCTCGGAACCATCCACTGACTCAGCGCCCACCGCCGGAGCAGGGGCGCCTGCCAATGCCACGCCGGTGGCGGACGCCGCGCACAACAGCCGCAATTCGCTGGACTGGCCGGGTACCTATGCCGGAACTGTGCCGTGCGCCGACTGTAAGGGCATTCGCACGACGATCCGGCTCCAGGCCGACGGAAACTTCACGCGCGAACTGCTCTACCTGGGCAAGTCGAATGTGCCGGTGCGCGATGCCGGAATGTTCACCTGGAACGATGCGGGCAGCATCATCACCCTGGCCTCGGAAAACGGCGAACCGCAGCAGTACCAGGTTGGCGAGAACCGCTTGTTCCACCTCGACCGGTCCGGCAATCGCATCGCCGGCGAGCTTGCCGATCGCTATGTGCTGGAGAAAGCGCCGGGGCCTTAGGACGCTGTAGCGCAACAGCCAGGTAGCCAACTTAAGATTCCCCTAAGGTTCCAGGCACAGAATGATCACTCTCTTCACAGGAGTGATGTGTTGTGCTTGGAGGTGTGACGGCCTGCGCTTTGCGCTAATTACCGCTCGATTCGTCTGACGCAGCGTCGCCCTTGTCGCCTGCGCCCGGACACTGCTTGTCCGATCGAATCGAGGTTGCTCCGTACTCCGCCTTAGCTGCGGCGATATCTTCGCACGCAAGATCCGGGTTCCCAGAAACCCTGAGCAAGTCGAGATCGCCCAGAGCGAGGATATCGGTCAGCCCCGTTATCCCGGTCTGATTCAGATTCAAGCGCTGCAGGCGTTCCAGGCTGGCGAGTGGTGCTGTTGACTGCAAGCGGTTATTGGCGAGATCGAGTTCCTCGAGGCGATGCAAATGCTCGATCCCGTTCAGCCGGGTAATGTGGTTCCTGTCCAGGAAAAGGCGACCTAACTGCCGGAGCTCCCCGATACCGGAGATGTCTTCGACCAGGTTTTTGCCAGCGTCGAGCATGACCAGGTTATGTAGTTGCCAAATCGGTTCCAAATCCGTAATGGCGTTGTCCCTGATGCTCAATTCCCGAATGCCGTCGAGGGCGGGAATTTCGGTGACATCCGAAATGTGATTGTGGACGACCGAGAAACTCTCCAGCGCCAGAAAATGCTCCGCGGCAAGCCACTCCAGTGACTCGATCTGGTTGTAGTTGAGTTCAATGCGCCTGAGAATCGGCGCCGAACGAAGCACAGGCAATTCAGAGACGGAGTTGTGACTCAGGTCAACGGTTTCGAGGCGCGGCAGCGTGGCGAGCGGGCCTGTGTCGCTGATGTGATTGAAGGCGAGATTAATCTCGGATAGCTCCACCAAGTGCTCGATACCCTCAAGACTCGTGATGCCGTCACCCGACGGATTGTTGCATCGGAGTTTTTGCGCATGCCCGACATCGCGCCACTTGTTGGCTATCGCCGATTCTTTAACACACCGCGCTAGTGCCGGGTCCGCGAACTGCAGCTCGTTAAAAGTCTTGTAGACATCGAGTTCATTTGGCTTTACCGCCAGAATCAGGAGCACCGCCACAATAATGACGACGAGGACAGTACTCAGCCTGACCCGGTAGGGCGATGCCTTTTGTCCGGGCGGAGTCATATCGTTAAGCGTTGCCATGGGTGGATGGCCATAATTCCCGTCGTCGTCTGCCATCGGGCTCTCTGTTCAAGCGCGCCAGAACGCTGGCGTAAATAATAGTAGCATTGTGAATATCTCCAGGCGACCGAGTAGCATCGTAGCGCACAAAACCCATTTGGACTCATCCGTAAGGGCAGCGAAATTGCCGGTTGGGCCGATTACGTCACCGATACCCGGTCCCACGTTTGCCATCGTAGTCGCTGCTGCGCTAAAGCTGGTCACGACGTCGTTACCGGCCGCTGCAAGCAACATCGCTGCAAGCCCTACGATCGTCGCGAACGCCAGGGAAAATGCCATGACCGACGCAACGATTTCGTCAGTCACCGGTCGACCTTGCATCGACCGCGAATAGACAGCGTTCGGATGTAGCAGTCGTTGCAGGGTCTCATTAAACATGACCGCGGCAATCTTGAAGCGGAAAACCTTGATACCGCCGCTGGTCGATCCGGAACAGCCACCGACAAAGGTCAGAAAGAAAAACAACATGGCAGCAAAACCACCCCAGGCGGCATAGTCGGTACTCACAAATCCTGTCGTCGTTCCGATCGATATCACATTGAAGGTCGATTTACGGAACGCAGAAAACATATCTACCTGGTCAGTCAGGATCACCCATGTCGCCAATACCGCGGCGACCGCAAAGTAGATAGCCAACATACTCTGGACCTGGCTGTCACTTAACAGGCCGCTGCGTCGCCCTAGCAACAGCGGTAGATACAACATGAACGGCACCGCTGCGAGCAGCATGAAGACGACGGCAACCAGTTCGATGGGCCCGGAGTCAAAATACGCGAAGGAGCTGTCATGTGTTGAGAAACCGCCAGTAGAAACTGTCGTCATCGCGTGATTGATCGCATCGAAAGGATTCATGCCGGCGAGGTTGTAGCAGACCGCGCAGACCGCTGAGATGGCGACGTAAACCAACAGCAGTCGATTCAGGACACGACGAGTGCTCGGCAGGGCTTTTTCCGAGAGATCGGACGATTCCGTGTTAAAAAGCCGCATGCCGCCAATTCTTAAGAAGGGCAGTACCGCGGTACCGAGCGCAATAATGCCGAGGCCACCGAGCCATTGCATCATCGAGCGCCACAGCAGCATGTCCCGTGGCATCGAGTCGAGGCCCGTCAACACCGTCGCACCGGTTGTCGTCACGGCGGAAACGCTCTCAAAGATGGCATCCGTGAAGCTCCCCACCGTATGGGAAAGCATGAACGGCAGTGCGCCGAACACGCAGACCATCAGCCACGACGTGCTGGTCAGCAGAAACATATCGCGAATGCGCAGGTGCATGATCTTGCGTCGACCGGTAATGATCAGGAAAAGCGCAGCGCCGGCCGTCACAGCTTCGCTCAGCAGGAATGCTTCCAGATCCGGCGAACCGTAGTACAAGGCAACAATACAAGGGGCAAGCATCAGCAGAGCGAGGCCCGCAAGAATGGGGCCGAGCATGAATCTCATGGACGAAAAAGAGATCAATATCGCTCCACGCGCATCAAGAAAATAGCGGTGCTGCCTACCAGCCGCGATGTGTGCGCATCGTGGCGAATACCGCCCGGCAAGTCAACGCCGACGCGGCACCATGCTGCACTCTCAATCCTTTTCACGTACACATGACATTCAGGATTGAAACTTCTCGTCGTACGCTTGATCATATTCTGCAGGTACAGCACAAGCTTGAAAGGGACAGTAATGATCAAAAGGATATTCGTCCAGGTAGTCGAAGCATTTTCAACCACGGGCAAGACCTCTACCAGTAACGAAGATCGCGAAGCGGCATTGCGCATGGCAACTGCGGTACTGATGCTGGATGTCGCCCGCGCTGATCATGTGTTCGAAGAAAGCGAGTTCGATCGAGTTTTGAAACTCGTCGAGCTCCACTTCGGACTGGAGCCCGAAGAGGCCGCTGAACTCATCAACGAGGCCGACGACCAGGCCGAAAACCTCACATCCTTGCACGATTTCACGCAGTTGCTGCACCAACACCTGAGCGAGGACGAGAAAGCGCGCATTGTCTCCCTACTGTGGCAGATTGCCTACGCCGATGGTCAGCTCGACAAGTACGAGGACTCGCTGGTCCTCAAGATCAGTGACCTGCTCCACGTCAGTCGTGGCCGCGTCATGCGCCTGAAACACGATGCACAGCGCATTATGTGAACTCGTATATCAATGCTCCGTATGACCGGGCATTAGGATATAATTTCCACCAACAAAAAAATAAATAACAAACACGATCTCCCGGCCAATTAGCAGCCCCGACAGCGGCCGGGGACTCGTGTAATGGGAGTTCAACATGAACGCGCGTTTCACCTCGTTTTCCGCTGCATTAATACTTTTAACTGTCGCCTCTGGCGGCGCCGACGCCCAGGTCGTTGCTTCGGATTTGACCGGAAGTGCCAGTCAGAGTCTTCTGAGTTATACCAACCCGTACAACGGCGCATTCTCGTCTGCCGGTGATGGTTTCCAGAAGTACCGGCGTGGCGTTTCCGGCTCCATCCCGTTCTCGGTTCTGGATGACAGCCTGGTAACCTTCCCGGCCGATTCTCTAGGCATTATCGACGACAACAATCTCGACGAGTTTTTCGGCGTAACCGATACCCAGAATAGCGATAACAGCGGTCCCGTCTCGGCGACCTGGGTCTTCAATATTGCCGGCGCCACTGATCTCGCCCTCTCAATCGACATGGGCGCCATGGGTGATTTCGAATCCAGCGATACGTTCACCTGGACGTACAGCATCGACGGTGGACCGACAATGACGGCATTCCAGAATGCGGTTGATGAGTCGACCTCGTATACCTACACGCTGGCCGGTGGGGCGACAAGGACACTGAACGATCCGATGACCATGCAGGACGAGATACTGACCAACATCCTGACAACGTTCAGTGCAGCCATTTCCGGAACCGGGTCTGAACTCACATTGACACTGACCGCACAGACCGATGGCGGGTCCGAAGCTTTCGCGTTTCAAAACATTGTAATCAGCGAAGGCGGTGTACCACTGGATGTATTGGCATTCGACATGGTCGACAGCGCCTCCCAGAATCTCAACGGTACAGAAAACCCTTATGAAAACTTCTTCGGATCTCCCGGGGACGGATTCCAGAAGTATCAACGGAACGTATCGTCGTCTATTCCGTTCTCCGTTCTGGACGACAGCCTGGTGACGTTCCCTCCAGACACCCTGGGCATTATCGACGACAACAACCTTGACGTCTTTTTCGGTGTAACCGATACGGTCAACGGCGATACCAGCGGTCCGGTTAGCGCGAGTTGGTCTTTCGATATTTCCGGGGGCACCGACCTCGGCTTACTGATCGACATGGGTGCCATGGGCGATTTTGAGGGCGACGATTCATTCACATGGACATACAGTATCGACGGCGGTCCTTCGATGATCGCGTTCGAAAATGGCGTTGATGAATCCACTTCCTTTACTTACACATTGGCAAGCGGAACACTGGTCACGCTCAACGACCCGATGACGATGCAGGGAGTTGTTCTCAGCAACGTACTGGCAACATTCTCGACCCCACTCATCGGCACCGGCACAGAACTTGTTTTGACGTTGACGGCAAACACGAACGGTGGCACCGAGGCGTTCGCCTTCCAGAACATCGTCATCGCGGAAGGATTCGAGCCCGTAGGACCACCACCCATCCTCGAGATTTTCGAGATCCAGGGTGACGGTTCCGCTAGCGCCTACGACGGCGAAATCGTGGAGTCGCAAAATAATGTCGTAACGGCGTTGGCGCCGAACGGCTTCTTCATGCAGACACCAGCGGACCGGGCTGACGGTGATGTGAACACGTCGGACGGCATTTTTGTTTTCCAGGGCGGCGCACCAACCGTGACTGTGGGTGACGCTGTTGATGTGCTCGGAACGATTGACGAGTTCTTTGGTTTCACTGAATTCACCGACAATCCTGAGGTTACTGTCGTATCCGCAGGAACGGTTCCGGACCCCATCGTATTTGATGCGACAACCCCGTCACCCGATCCGATGGCCCCCAGCTGCGCCATAGAGTTCGAGTGTTACGAGAGCATGCTGATTCAGATCGAGAACGGCACAGTCACCGGGCCCAACCAGCAGTTTGGCAGCGATCCGATCGCGGAAGTGCACATTACGGCAGCATCGTCGCGGACATTCCGTGAACCGGGAATCGCCTACCCGGGCGAGGCCGGCCTGCCTGTGTGGGACGGCAACCCCGAGGTCTTCGAACTCGACCCGAACAAACTCGGCCTGGATAACCAGGTGATTCCCGCTGGCTCGCATTTCGATGCAGTGGGCGTGCTCGGCTTCGAATTCGGCGGCTACGAACTCTGGCCGACGGACTTGACGGTCTCGCCGGCGACGATTCCCACGGCGGTTCGGAATCGCGATCGCGCCGAGTTTACAGTGGGCAGCCTCAATGTTTACCGCCTGTTCGACGATATCGATGATCCGATCGACACCGACACCATCGGCAGAGAACGTAACGACACCGTTATCGACACGGCCGAATACCTGGTTCGCCGGACCAAGCTGGCGGACTACGTTGTCAACGTGCTCGGCTCGCCCGATGTGCTGGGCATTCAGGAAGTCGAGAGCCTGTCGGTCCTGGAGGATCTGGCGGGCGATATCGCGTCACAGGACGCAGCGGTCAACTACACGGCCTATCTCGAAGAAGGCAACGACGTTGGCACGATTGATGTCGGCTTCCTCGTCCGCGACACGATCGAGGTCGATGCCGTTACACAACTAGGAAAAGACGAACTGCTGGACTTCCCCGGTGAATTTGCGCCGCTGCATGACCGGCCACCGCTCCTGCTCGAAGGGCGCAATGTCGAAGACGGATCCAACTTCCCGGTTGCGGTAATGGTCGTCCACAATCGTTCGCTCAGCCGCATCGATGATCCGAACGACGGAGACAGGGTTCGCCAAAAACGCCTGCAACAGGCTCAGTCGATTGCTGCGAAGGTTCAGGCTATCCAGACTGACAACCCGGACGCGCACCTCGTGGTCACGGGGGACTTCAATGCCTATGAATTCACTGATGGTTACGTTGACGTAATGGGTCAGATTGTCGGTGACGTCGTCCCGGAGGACAACTTGTTGTCCGGTCCGGACCTGGTTGAGCCGGATCTTATAAACAACTCCGCCTGGATCGAAGCGGATGAACGCTACTCCTTCATCTTCCAGGGCAGCGCCCAGATTCTCGACCACTCCCTGACAAGTGCAGCCCTCGACATGTCGTTGCGCGGTCTCGAGTATGGCCGCGGTAATGCCGATGCCGCGGAATACCTGATCGAAGACGCTTCATCGCCACTGGCATCCTCTGACCATGATGGCCTCGTTCTTTTCCTGACCAAGGACAGGGATGGCGACGGCGTATTCGACAGCCAGGATGCCTGCCCGGCCACCTCCATCCCCGAGGGTGTACCTACGAGCAGACTGGGTACCAATCGCTGGGCGCTGACCGACGGCGACTTTGCGTTCGACACCAGTTCGTCGAAGGGGAAAGGCCCGGGGCGGAGCTACACGACCAGCGATACTGCCGGTTGCTCCTGCCAACAGATTGTTGCGGCACTCGACCTCGGCCAGGGTCACAGCAAGTTCGGCTGCAGCATCGGCATCATGGACAACTGGGTGAGAAGTAACTCTCAGAGTCAGTAAAGGCGAATGCCGCGCCGCGACTATGCGGCGCGGCTGTTCGCAAAAGCGAGACTCGTGCCCTTGAGGAAACCTTGTAAATCGCCAAACTACGTGGTTCTGGCGACGGAACGCCATTAACCGCGATTTGCAGGGAGGCATTATGAAAAACTTCCTTATCTACGCCCTGATTGGCCTGGGCGTCATCACCTACAACATTTCGACGCAGGCTGACCGCGACGGCGCCGGCGCAATCGTCTCGGAAGGTAATGTCGATGCCTTTACGATTCAGCTTGGCGATTGTTTCGACAACACAAGTTCCCTGGCCAGCGAAGAGACTGGTGAGGTCTCGAATCTACCCGGCGTACCCTGTTCACAACCGCATGATAATGAGGTCTTTGCAATTTTCGATCTCGACCAGCCGACTTTTCCGGGAAGTGAGGAGATAAGCGAATTGTCATTTGAAGCGTGCCTCAATCGCTTCGAGTCCTTCGTGGGCATGGACTACGAATCATCGTCGCTCGACATTGCGGCCTTGTACCCGAGCAAGGAAAGCTGGGGCCAGCAAGGCGATCGTGAGGTTGTCTGCGCTGTCTATGACATGAATGCTGGCAAGCTCACCGGAAGTACCAGAAACTCCGGTATCTGATTCACCTCGCACTTTATCTGCTTCACGGATGGGCTATCCTGTAGCCCAGCCGCGACGTGCGGCGCAAATCAAGAGTGGACCGAGAGCTTGGCGCATCAACTGCGGGTCGCTGGCGTACCCGAACACTTCAACCTGCCCTGGAAACTTGCGATAGCGGACGACGCGTTCGCAGAAACTGGCCTGGATGTCGAATTCATCGACTACCCTGGCGGTACCGGGGCAATGACGAAAGCGCTGCGAGACAGAGAGCTCGAAGCGGCGCTCGTCCTGACCGAAGGTGCCATGCTCGACATCCTCAAGGGCAGCAACAATCGACTTGTGAGCGTCTATGTCGAAACGCCCCTCATCTGGGGAATTCATGTTGCCGCTGACGGCGCGATCACCGATGTCGAAGAAGGCCAGCGTGTCGCTATTAGTCGTTATGGTTCGGGCTCTCACCTCATCGCAGTCGTTGACACAATGGCCCGTGGTTTCGATCCGGCAGCGTTGCAGTTCGTCGTCATCGACAATCTCGAAGGTGCTCGCACCGCTCTTGCCGAAGGTCGTGCCGATATTTTTCTCTGGGAGCGACACATGACGCAGCCACTCGTGGACTGTGGGGAGTTTCGTCGTGTCGGTGAGCGTGAAGTACCGTGGCCCGCTTTCGTTGTTTCCGCACGTAGAGATTTTCTAGACGCGCATGCCACCCGCCTGCGGGCGGTACTCAAGATCGTTGCTTCCTATTGCGTAACACTGAAACACGGCGACGGGTCTGCGAAGTTGATTAGCGATACTTATGACATCGCGCTTGCTGATGCCGAGCGCTGGCTGGCCGGCGTACGGTGGGCTCATCACCACGAGCGTCCAACAAAGGCGCTTGAGAGAGTGAAGGATGCTTTAGTGTCCCAGGGCGCCATCGAAGTAGCAGTTTCCCTCGACGATCTCTGGTACTCGCTCTAGCCGTCACGCAGGTACTGGGACCTTCCCTGCGACAAGGAAATCCTTCCGGGGAAATTCGTAAATCTCGCCTCCGAACCTGAAACTGACTTTTTCCTTCCGGGTCTCACAGATCCCGCCTCGTGGGTTGCGGTGCTTCCTCGACCTCAATGCCGAAGGCGAAAAAAGCGCAACATTGAGATCACCGCCGGTACTCCGTGCGGACAGATAGACGATTGCCTCGATGTCTTTCTTTCTAAGTACTGACCCCAAAGCCTGGCAAGGTTGGTAGCTCGACTTGTCGCGTAGCACCGTTTCGTATTTTCTGAATGGTGCCCGTGTCAGGTCCATTCCCGCGTCTGTCTGATACGTGGCCTCGAATACGGTGAATTGACTGATCACACGCCCGGCGAACGGCTGACGCATACCCTCCAAAAACACGAGCCGGTAGTAAGCGGCCTCCGCGAACAACGACGTTTTGTTGAGCGCGCCGTAGAAAAGACTCGGCTCGAAGCGCCGCCCGAAGCGCGACCCCCACGGTAACGGCGGATAGCGCCATGGAGCCCGCAGCAGGTAGTCGAGCTTCGACAAACGATCGTGCGCTAGCGGCAGCGGCTTTGAGTCCTCGAGCATTTCCTCAAGTGCATCGTGCTCGGCAAGATTATCCGTCAGTCCAAGAGTGACTTTCTGTTCCTGGTTTTCGACGAGACGCCTGAGCGTACCCATGAGACGACACTCGCCGGCATGAGCGGTGACGCGCCTCCAGAATGTCTCGTCATACTTTGCCACGGATGGCGTCCAGGTACGCGCATACTGTAACGAGGCCCGTCACGGTCTGTATCTGTTTGCGCGGCACGCCATCTGTGTGGCTGTTAGGCGAAGCGAGCCACTCTTGAATCTGCGACTCGTTGTCGTCAACGAGGACCGCCAGGGAGCGCAGGCAGCGAATCAACAATTTGGCCAGTTCTCCCGCCTTGCTGTCCGGGTCTACACCCGACCGTGAAATACTGGTGCGATCCCGCCCGAGAGCCTTACTCAGTTCTGCGCGAGACAAGCCGAGGCGTTCCCCCGCGCGCAGCACGGCTTTACCAAGAACAGCACTCGGATCGGGACGGGGATTTTGAGTCGCAGTGACCATGCAAGTAATTCTAACGTAATTTCGGTGTTGTGGAAATGCACGTTTGTCGATTATTTCGTGCAAATACTCGTACCGAGTCAAATGTAATGTAGTCGCTATTGCGAACCAATCGCATTAAATGCGAGTGATCTAATTTAGGCTTTACTATATTAGTGGTTTGAAATATATTGGACCGCTACGAAAGAACGCGAAGGGGATGAGTGATGGCGAAGATTGTCGTGATGGGTGCCGGAATCGGGGGCATTTCACAGGTATACGAACTCCGCAAGGAGCTGGGCAAGGAGCACGAGATCACCCTCGTTGGTGACTCCAACCGCTTCGAGTTCACACCGTCAAACCCCTGGGTCGCGGTTGGCTGGCGCAAGGAACAGCACATCACGGTCGACCTCCCCGACCTGATGAAGAAGTACGGTATCGGCTTCAGCGGTGTCGGCGTACGTCGTCTGCATCCTGAAGATAACCGTCTCGAGTTGAACGACGATTCGTCCATCGATTACGACTACCTCGTGATCGCCACGGGGCCCAAGCTTGCGTTCGAGGAAGTCGAAGGCCTTGGCCCAGACGGCCACACACAATCGGTCTGCAAGACCGGTCACGCTGAAACGGCACATATCGATTTCAAAAAGCTGGTCGAGAATCCGGGTCCTGTCGTTGTCGGCGCCGCGCCGATGGCGTCGTGCTTCGGTCCGGCCTATGAATACCTTTTTATCCTCGACACGGAACTCAAGAAACGCAAGATTCGTGACAAGATCGAGATGCACTTCGTAACGCCCGAGCCGTACATCGGCCATCTCGGCCTTGACGGCGTTGGCGATACCAAGAGCATGCTCGAGTCAGAAATGCGTAATCGCCACGTCCACTGGACGACCAACGCCAAGATCACGAAAGTCGAAGAAGGCAAAATTCATTTCACCGAAGTCGACGACGACGGTAACGAGAAGAAACAGCACGAGCTCGAGTTCAAACACTCGATGATCCTGCCTGCATTCAAGGGTGTCGATGCCGTTATGGATATCGAGGGCCTGACCAATCCGCGCGGCTTCATCCTGATCGATGATTATCAGCGCAACCCCAGATTCCAGAACATCTTCGCGGTCGGCGTTTGTGTGGCCATCCCCCCTGTCAATGCAACGCCTATCGCGACAGGTGCACCCAAGACCGGCTACATGATCGAGTCGATGGTCACCGCGACAACGCATAACATCGTCAACCTCATCAAGGGTGGCGAGCCCGACCAAAAGGGCTCCTGGAACGCGGTTTGCCTGGCGGACTTCGGTGATACGGGCGTCGCTTTTGTCGCGCTGCCACAGATCCCGCCACGCAATACCAACTGGGCCTCACGCGGCAAATGGGTACATGTGGCGAAAATCGCCTACGAGAAGTATTTCCTGCACAAGGTACGTGCGGCGAAGACCGAACCGTACTACGAGAAGACGATCATGAAACTGATCGGGGTGGTGCGCTTGAAGGAGTCTCGCTAGACCGCCGGAAGTGATCCTTAGTCCGCAGCAGATACGCCGGAGCTTGCAACGTCCGCTTCGCCGGGTCGGCGTGAGCGGCGCAATATTATGCGCGCGCCCCAGGCACATGATGCGAGACCAAGTGAAACACCGACGAACAGAAACGTGCTGCTCAACTCGATGCCAAGATAGATGCCGAGAACAATCAACAGCATGCCGATGAACAGCCAATAGTGCGGCGCACGTTCATACAGTGTATTCGGTAGGTACATAGCTTCAGCCCCAGTAGTCGCTGCCGGCTAGCGGCAAAGATCGTCCTTTTGAGCGCGTGTCTCGGCGATTGTTTTCGCCGAATCTTCCTTGCTCAGATACTCACGTTCGCCACTCTCGCTTGTCTTGTACAGGCGCGGCGCGTTGACATATGAGTCATAAATTTCGGTCGCGCGCTTGCAGTAATAAGCCTCGGCTTTTTCTCTTTCCGCACGTTCGTCCGGCGTCTCGCCAGGATACGCGTACCCCGATCCGGACTCATCGTTGCTTGCCTGCAGGTCGTCAATCGTACCGCTGGAAACCCAAACCAGTGCTACTGAAACAGCATCTTCATGGTCAGGCGTATCCGCGTAATGCACGTCACCACTCTCATCGACCCAGGTGTAGATCGATTTCATGGTGTCAACGAAATGCGTCTTGCCATCTGCATCGACCCACTTCCAGACATCAGCCTGTGCACAGGCACAAAGACCGAAGGTCAACACCAGGACTGCCAATAACTGCTTCATAGGACGCTCCTCAAGAGGCCGCAGTATGGTCGGAATTCACATCGAATCCCTTGACTGAAGTCACAAAATCGAGCCGGGTGGGACAAATTTGTGTGTTTTACGTTTTCGGCACCGTGCAAACATAACAGTGTGCATGGTTCACGAAATTGAACGTCTAGTGACATCATTTGGCTACAAATCCGACCTGCGTCTCATCCTGAAAACCGCATAACTACTACGATCTCGTCCTGGCTGTCGGTAATTCGTTACACCCGAGAATTTCCAAACGGCGGCAAAGTAAGCCAGGGATTATGTAATGCGTAGAGAGAACGGATTTACGCTCATTGAGCTCATGATAGCGGTAGGCCTTACGGGGCTGCTGCTGTCAATGGCCGTTCCTGCGCTCGACATCTTTGTGTCCAACGCTCGCCAGACCGGCGCTATCAACGATTTTGTCTCTTCGATTCACCAGGCCCGCAGTACTGCTGTCACGACGAACGGCCGCGTAACAATTTGCCCAAGCTCTGGCGGCACCAACTGCGAAGCTGTCGGATGGAACAACGGCTGGATCGTCTTCTCGGACCGCGACAGCGACCGCACCGTCGATAACGATGAAACCATCATCTCGTCGTCAGGCCGCATTGAAGGACTGACGTTTCAGTCAGGCCAGTTCGCAACGTTCCTGATGTATCGCCCCAATGGCCGCGTCATGAACGCGTCGCTCAACGGCAGTTCGGGTTCGTTCACTGTCTGTGACAAGCGTGGCGCAGATTACGCCAAGGTCATGATCATCGATTTGTCCGGGCGACCCCGTCTCGGCAGGACGCTGCCCAACGGCAATGCGCCGAGTTGCAGTTAGGAACAGGTGATGAGCAACCAGATTCAACAACGTGGATTCTCACTGATCGAGCTTTTGATCGCGCTTATTGTTTTCAGCGTGGGCTTGTTGTCAGTAGCCGGCCTGCAAACAGTATCGAAGCAGGCCAACTTCGAGGCACTGCAACGTACTTCCGGCTCACAGATTGCGTACGGCCTGCTGGAAGACATGCGGGTCAATGGTGATGCGATGGCAACCTACCTCGCTGCTGGCGAGATAGGTGGTGGCAGCCGTGGTGGCGAACCTGCGCCCAATTGTTCGGGCAACGCGGTCTGCAACGCCGCACAAAAAGCAACCCATGACCTTTGGTTCTGGGAGCAGATTCTTGATGGCAACCTCGAAATGAACGGCAACGCCGGATCGGGTGGTCTGGTCCTGCCGACTCTTTGCGTCAACGGCCCGGTCGGCGGTGGCGCCGGCGTCTACATCGTGACCATCGTATGGCGCGGTTCAGCATCCATGAGCAATGGCAATGCGAGCGCATGTGGTTCAGCCGGCGGCAACTACGGTGCCGAAAATGAGTTTCGCCGAATTATGCAGATACCCACCTACATCGACCCGACTATCTGAGTAGGCCATTAATGACACTTACACAGAAAAAATTTCAGGCCGGCTTCTCCGTAGTGGAGTTGATGATCGCCATGCTGCTCTCGATGGCTTTGGCGGGCGCAATCATCTCCGTATTCGTGAACAACAACTACAGCTTCAAGCAGGACGAGAACATCGGTCGTATGCAGGATGACGCGCGCTTTGCACTGCGCGAAATCGCGTTCGACATCAGCATGGCGGGACATTATGCAGACCTGCACATTCCGGGTTCCGTGTCTTACGACGGCGGCCTGACCATTGGTGCCGACTGCGGGCCGTCAGGAGAAGCCAACTGGATGTACCGCGCAACCGAAGCCGGTACCGGCAACAACCTGTCAATCATGGCGCTCGACAACGCGACGAATGCGACGGTTGCCGCGGCCCACTCCTGCTTCATCGGTGGTGAACTGCAGGAAGGCACTGACGTGGTTGCTATCAAACGGGTTGCCGGGGCTGAAGCTAACACGCTTTCTGCGAACGGCGCCTACCTGCGTACAAACGGCACGGTCGGCGTCTTGTTCAGCGGTATTGCACCGACGGCACCACCCGTAGTTGTTGCCGTTCCGAGGGCGGACTGGGCTTTCCGCCCCAGCATTTATTACATTCGCCAGTTTGCCAACACGCCGGGTGACAACATTCCCACGTTGTGCCGCAAGGCGCTGAGCGGCGCCGGGCCAAGCATGACAACCGAGTGCCTCGCGACGGGAATCGAAAACCTGCAGATCGAGTACGGCATTGATACCACCCAGGACGGACATCCGAACGTGTATATGACGAGCCCGACACTCACGCAGATGCAGGACGTCGTAGCCGCACGGATATTCCTGATCTCCCGCACCACCGAAATCGACACTCGCTACGTCAATAACAAGACGTACTCAATAAGTAACACGCCCGATTTTGAACCGGGTGACAACTTTCACCGCCGAGTGTTCTCGACCAGCGTGTCAATACAGAACATTCGCACCATGAACATGATGGGCTTCTAGTATGAGAACCAAACCTTTTTCAATGAAACGCAAACAGGGTGGCGCAATTCTTGTAGTCGCATTGATGTTCCTCGTCGCCATCACGCTCTACACCATATCGTCGATGCGCTCGAGCAACATCGGCTTGTTCATGGCGCAGAACGAAGAATCACGGGTTGCTGCAGAGCAAGCGGCCCAGGCGTTGGCGGATGCGATTGTCGCCAGTCCCGCCTCGACACCAGTGGTCGGCAATACGGGATATACGGCATGCACCGCCGGCGAGACGGGCTGTAATCGCAATGACCTGCCAGTCACCGACCCGGTGCTTGCGAGTGCCGTAGCGAACAATCACATGCAGGCGCGTGTCGAGCGCACGGGCACGCTATTCCGGCCACCACCTCGCGTAGTGGAAACCAGCATCGACAAGTTCACCAGTGCGTCGTTCCGGGTAGTTACGACGTTTGATCGAGTTGACGAAGGCCTCGGCCACGAGCAGGTCACCGAAGGTGTCCTCGTGCTCGTGCCGAAGCAGTAATTGGATAATTGAGTAGAGATACCGGTATGGATACCAAATTCCTGAAAGCCTTTATTACGACGGCCCTGGCCTCGTTGATTCTCACGATCGGCTCCGCGCGTGCCGACGACACGGATGTCTACATGAATCCAGGAGCAGGGCTGCCGGCAGGTAGTGAACCGATGGTCATGTTCTCGCTCGACTATCGACCGAACCTCGGCTCAACCGCCTGTAACGGCAACCAGTGCGACGCCCTTATTAACGAGGGATACATGAGCGCCACGGGCCCGTACACCTTCTTCGACGTGCTGCGTGGGGCGTTGAAAAAGGTATTCGATCCTCTCGAGGGCGTGCGCGTGGGCCTCATGCTCAACCATGACCACATCAACAACTGTGAGGGCTTCGGCCGTAGCAAGTGCAGTAACGGTGGCTACATTGCGATGGGCTTCGATTCTTTTGTGAACGGCGATGCCAACGGCGCAAAGGCACGTTTCCACAACATTCTTGCTTCGATGCCAACGCCTCAGGGCAACCTTAGCCACTCCTACCAGGGTAAAGAATTGTTCTTCGAGTTCTTCCGTTACCTGACGGGGCAAGGCGTCTACAACGCCCACAACGGGTACACGGACTACGGCACGAGGAACACGCAGAACCTCGATTTCGACTACCCGGCGATTTCATGGGACACGGGGATAGAGACCGGCGCCAAGGTGCGCCCGAACTACGTCAGCCCGATCGACCCGAAGGGAGCGTGCTCAAAAGTCTACACAGTCAACGTGATGTTCCAGGTTTCAAACCAGGAGGATGACTCCGATGATGCGATCGAAAACCCTGTGGCTTCCGGCGGCTTCGGCTCCTCGCAGCGCCAGTTTCCGGATGTTGTTCAGTACCTGAACGACGCCGACCTTGCCAATGGCAACTACGGATCTGTACCGGATCTGGATGACAAGCAGAACGTTGTTTCCTACTTCATCGTCGACAAGACCAAGATCAACACCACCACCAGGGGCTACGCTCGCGCTGGCGGCACCGGCGTACCGCTTGCACTGACTGACAATCCCGATGAACTCGTGGCGACCTTGCAGGAGATCTTCAAACAGATACTGAGTGTGAGCACGACGTTCGTCGCAGCATCCGTGCCGGTCAACGTATTCAACCGTGCCGAGATCACAGACAACGTCTACATCGCACTGTTCCAGGTTGACGAACAGGCACGTCCGTCCTGGGTCGGCAATGTCAAGAAGCTCAAGCTGGCGGGCGCGAACGACTCAACCGCGGATGCAGCGTTACTTGACGTAACCGGTACGCCGGCCATTGCCGCCGATGGCCGCATACGTTTCGATGCGCTCACGCATTGGACGAATTCAGCCGCACTCCCCGCGCCTGACCTGGACGCTGGTGAAGTCGCCGGACGCGACGGTCGTGTTGTTGCGCGCGGCGGCGCTGGCCAGCAGATCCCGGGCTTTCTGACAGGCAGCCCACAAGAAGCAAATGGCCTGGGCGGCCGCACGATCTACTACGACCGCACAAGCTCATCGCTCGCTAACCTGAGTGTCGACTCGACCCTGGCCGGCAACCTCGCGTCTGACTTCGATGTCGCGACCGCAGCGGAAGCAGAGGAACTCATCGCGTTTGCTCGTGGCCTGGACATCGATGACCTCGATGGTGATGGCGAGACAAACGAGGCACGCGACTGGATTTTTGGTGACGCACTACACTCCCGTCCGCTGCCGATCAACTATGGCGCGATTGGCGGCTATACCAACCCGACGAACCCGGCCATCTATCTTGCTGTTGCAACCAATGACGGGTTGCTGCGCATGATTCGCAACAAGACCCCGGGTGGCAGTGAGGACGGCCGCGAAGTCTGGGCCTTCATGCCCCGCAAGGCGATGGCAGCCCAAAAAATACTGCGCGCGAACGGCACTGGAATGCAGCATCCGTACACCGTTGACGGCGCACCAGTCACATACATGGAGGACCGCAACTACGATGGTTCCATCGTGGCGAGTGACGGCGACAAGGTTTACCTCTATGTCGGAATGCGGCGCGGCGGCAAAGCCTACTATGCGTTCGACATCACGGATCCCGAAAATCCGCGCCTGATGTGGACAATCGAGAAAGACAACAATCACTTCGCCGAACTCGGCTATACGTTTTCGAATCCGCGTGTCGGCCTGGTGAACCTGTCCGGCACCGCAACGCCCGTTGTAATGTTTGCCGGCGGCTACGACAAGAACAAGGACGCACGTGGTGTGGTTGGTAGCAATGATTCGGAAGGCAACGCGATCTATGTTGTCAATGCTGAGACCGGCCAGCTTGTCTGGAAGGCACGCCGCGGCACCGGCGGATCAGCGACCGTATTCGAGCACTCAAAACTCCTGGACAGCATTCCTTCGACGCTTGCTGTAGCTGATACGGATGGTGACGGCTACACGGATCGCATTGTTGTCGGCGATACTGGCGGCAACATCTGGCGTGCCGATATCCACGGCCCTGATACGGCGAATTGGAAACTGACGCTGCTCGCTTCCCTTGGCCGACACACGAGCGGCGCCATGGGCATGGTTTCAGATCGCCGCTTCTTCCATCGACCGGACATCGTGCCAAGTAAGGACGGCAACGGTATGTTTGACGCCATTGTCATCGGCTCAGGCAACCGCCCCAATCCGCTCGATAAAGGCGGAATGACGGTCAACTTCACCTTCATGCTCAAGGACCGCCATACTGCGCCCGGTAGCGGCGTGGACGAAAACATCCAGCTGGTGGACCTCGGTGACGTAACGAGCAATTGTCTGCAATCGAGCACTCCGTGCTCTGTGAACCTGACGGATGGCTGGCGCCTGATGCTCGAAGAACCCGGCGAGAAGGTGCTGGCGACACCGTTGACGGTCGTCGGCAAAGTGTTCTTTACGTCCTATATGCCGCAGGCCGGTGGCGGCGCGACCGCCTGTTCGCCAAGCGAGGGTGCAGGCCGCCTGTACGCGGTCTCGCTTCAGGACGCGACGTCGGTAATCAACTATGACACGAGTGACGACGATCCAAATAACCCGGATCAGCCAACAAGCAAGAACGACCGTAGCGTCGAGCTGCAGTCTCTGGGCATTCCGGCAGAAGTCGTGTCCGTACCGCCAAACAAGATCCTGCGGCCTGACCTGCAGATCGACAATGTGAACGCAACAACGCGCTGGCGTACCTTCTGGTACCTGGCAGAAGATGAGGACCTATAGCAACGATGAACAGGGAACTTTTGAAATCAGCGAGCAAGCAGCTCGGTATGACGTTGATCGAGCTGATGGTCGTCGTTGCGATCATCGCCATCATCTCGGCGTTCGCGTATCCGTCATACGATCGCTATGTCATCAAGACCAAGCGGTCGGTAGCACAGAATGCGCTGCTCCAGGTTGCGGACCGCCAACAGCAGTTCTTCATGGACAACAAGCGCTTTGCGGCGGACATGACGAACCTCGGTTTTCCCGCCGATCCGTACGTCCTGGATGACGATGGCACATCGACGGTCGCGGCAGATGCGAACGCCGTTTATTCGCTGTCCTTATCGGGCGTAACGGCCACGACCTGGACCGCCACAGCTGCCCCGGTGCAGGGCCAACTGTCACGCGATACCTATTGCGGAAGCCTGAGCATTACGCAGGCGGGCGCGAAAGGAAAAACCGGCGCCTCGGACAAGTGCTGGTAGTCTGAACTAGAGCGCCGCGAACACGCGCTGCAGGCGGTCTTTTACATCAGTAGCAAGCGGCGCGACGCCAGGATGCTTCACGAGCGATAGCACGCTTTCCGGATCCATAAAATCGACGTGGACTTTTGCCTCGGCATCCTCACGAACGAGAACATTGCACGGCAGTAACAAGCCGATGTCTTCGACGGCCGAGATAGCCTGGAAGGCCAGCGCCGGATTGCAGGCGCCGAGGATACGGTAGGGGGGCATATCCTTGTCGAGCTTGGCTTTCATCTTGGCCGCCACATCAATATCCGACAGCACGCCAAAACCCTCTTTCTCGAGTTCTGCCGTTACTTTCTCGATGGCATCATCGAATGATACGTCGACAATCTTGCCGAAGCCAAATTCAGAATTCATTGTTTTAGTCCTTGTTTGAACAGTCTGTGGTCCCGCAGTAGATATCATGTAACAGGTTGATGATCCTGTCTGCCGGACCTTTTCCGAGGGAGTAGTAGATAGTCTGGGATTCGCGCCGCGTCTCGACGAGCCCTTGTTGCCGCAGGCGCGCCAGTTGCTGCGATAGTGCCGACTGGCTCAGCGGCACGATCGTGTTTAGCTCGCTAACAGAGCGCTCGCCCTCCGCCAGGACGCAAAGCACCATTAGCCGGCTTTCATTGCCCAGCGCTTTCATCAGGCCCGCCGCATCCGTCGCATGATCCTGCATCTGGCTGGATGGCGGCAAATTGCTAAGAGGCTTGCTCATCAGGGGTCCAATATTAAAGAATATTATATTAGAAGTCTATAATTTAGTGTTTACTGGATAATAGGGCGCTGCTCAATTACATCGAGAAAACCGGGTATGTCGAACGTGCCATCGGTGTCGACCGGCAGGCACAGGACTCGCGGTTTCTGTACGTTCTCAGACTGCACTTTGCGCCTCACACTTGTTATATAATCGCCCGCCACCGCCGAACCCGTTGTTCGACGATAATTTGAAAATAGCTCCGGAGCAGTAAGTTGAGTCGGGACCAGAAATTTTTTGACATGTATTCCCTCATTATCGGTGTCCTTGCCCTGATCGCCCTCGCGATCCTGGTACTGGCGATGAAAATGTCCGAGCGGACACAGGGTGTCTATACACGCGAGTCAGTCGAATACCAGGCCGCTGTTGCAGAACGCATTGCCCCGGTTGGCCAGGTCTACCTGCCTGGAGACGAGCAGCAAGCTGCGGCGCCGGTCGTCGCGACATCTGCCGAACCCGAGCCCGTTGCAACGGCAATGACTGGCCCGCAGGTTTACAACACGGCCTGCCTCGCCTGCCATGCTTCCGGAGTTGCCGGCGCCCCGGCTGTCGGTGATGCTGCGCTGTGGGCGGATCGCATCGCGCAGGGCATGGACGTACTCAAGAAGCACGCGCTGGAGGGGTATAGCGGCGCAGCTGGCTACATGCCCGCCAAGGGCGGCCGCATGGACCTGTCCGACGATGAAGTGTCCAGTGCCGTCGAATACATGGTTGGCGAATCATCCTAAAGCCGCCGATCAAGGCATCTTAATGACAGCGCCTCCGCAATATGCGGGGGCGCTATCGTCTTGGCCCCGGCCAGATCCGCTATCGTCCTCGATACTCGAAGCACCCGCTGATGCGCTCGCGCGGATAAGTTGAAACGCTCGGCCGCGCTCTCCAGGAGCGACCAGCAAGAATCGTCAATCACACATGCGGCTTCCAGTTCTTGACCATCCAATCGCGAGTTGGCAACGCCTGAGCGCCGCATCTGCAGCTGCCAGGCGTCAGCAACGCGCCCCGCGACAACCGCGCTAGTCTCGCCATCCGGGTCGCCGCAACGCAACATTTCCGTGGATGGCCGCGGAACCTCAACATGAAGGTCGATGCGATCAAGGAGCGGGCCAGACACCTTGTTACGGTAGGTCGCGACACGGTCACCACTGCACCGACAATCCGACTGCTCGTCGCCGAGATAGCCACACGGGCAGGGGTTCATCGCAGCAATAAGCTGAAAGCGGGCCGGAAAGTCCGCGTGCATGCCGGCGCGGGCAATTGTGATGGAACCTGTCTCCATGGGTTCGCGCAGAACCTCGAGAACATTGCGATTGAACTCGGGCAGCTCATCGAGAAACAGCACTCCATTGTGGGCCCGGGATACCTCGCCCGGCGAGAGCGCCGGTCCACCGCCGACAAGCGCCGCTGCAGAGGCTGTGTGATGCGGTGAGCGGAATGGCCGCATGTACCATTCATTCGCTGCAACGCTGGTGCCGGCAAGCGAACTGACTGCCGCCGTTTCCAGCGCCTCGGAATTCGACAATTGAGGAAGCAGACCAGGCAGCCGGCGCGCCAGCATGCTCTTGCCGGTGCCGGGCGGCCCGATAAATAGCAGGTTGTGAGCGCCGGCCGCGGCGATTTCCAGCGCGCGCTTTGCGTGCTTTTGTCCCCTCACATCGGCCAGGTCCGCACCGCGAACCTCGTTCCCCGGTGGCTCCGTTCCCATCTCAAGGTCGATCGGCTTCCGACCAGCGAGGTGTGCTGCCACGTCAAGCAATGTGGAAGCCCCGATAACATCTGCGCCGGCAAGCGCCGCCTCAGCTGCGTTTTCGCGGGGCACGATGACCCGATGCCCGGCCTGGTGTGCCTTGATGACTGCAGGCAGCAGCCCGGCCACCGGCCGCAACTGGCCATTTAGTGCCAGCTCTCCGTAACACTCGACCTGCTGCAGCGCACTGACCGGAACCTGCTTGCGTGCGGCCAGAATGCCGAGTGCTATGGCGAGGTCATATCGGCCTCCCGTTTTTCGCATCTCCGCCGGGCCGAGACTGATCGTAATGCGCTGCTGCGGAAATTCGAACCCGGAGCTCATCAACGCACCACGGACGCGGTCTTTGCTCTCGCGAACGGCCGTCTCCGCCATACCGACGATCGTGAACGCAGGTAGTCCACCTGAGAGAAAAACTTCGATCGTGACGGGTGGCGCCTCGGTGCCGTAATGAGCACGACAGCGCACAATCGCGAGGTTCATCCGGCCCTCCTTGGCCTGTGTAGGAGCGCGCCTTGGGCGCGATTTATTTCTTTTCGAGCTCCCCCAGCCGCGCCTCCAGCGCTTCTAGCTTGCCGCGGGTTTTTGCCAGTACCGCCTCCTGTACCTCGAATTCCTCGCGTGTAACCAGGTCGAGCTTGCTCAGGGACGAACGCAGGACCGACCGAAAATTGTTCTCGAGGTCCTCGCGCACCGAACGCAGCCCTTCGGGCACGGCTTCAGCCAGTTTCCTGGCAATGCTTTCTACAGAGTCATCAGTCATAGCAATTTGATACCTGAGCCCCGGCCAAAAGACCAGCCGCATTTTCCGAGAGCTTGGACGACAAATGCTGGTTCCAAAACGGAGCAACCTGGCTGCTTGCTGCACCACGAGAGTGCGACGTGCAAACGGCACTTGTGTCAAGGCACTGATATTTCAGCAATTCATAAAACTGGCACGGTTTCTGCTCTAAGGGGGATGACGCAAAAAAATCATCTTTAAATTGGGAGCATTAAGAAATGAAATTTGTAAAAACAGGAATTGCACTGTTGCTCATTGCGGGTACGGCACACGCTGACTTCTCAGCTAATATCGGCTGGGCAAGTGACTACTATTTCCGTGGCATTTTGCAGTCACCCACGTCGCCCAGTGCCGGTCTCGACTACGAATCCAACGGCTTCTACGTCGGGACCTGGGCAGCCGACGTCTATGACGGACTCGAGGTCGATGGCTACGCCGGCTACGGGGGAGAAGTCGGCGACTTCACCTACGGAATCGGCTACACCGGCTACTTCTATACCGGTGACTTCGACGACACCTACCAGGAAATCAACCTGAGTGGCGGCTTCGGCATCGTAACGCTCGACGTCGCTGTCGGTAAGTATGACGGCGACTTCGATAGTGACACGCCTGGCGACCAGGATGCGTACACGTACTACGCGTTGACGGTGGAGAAGAACGGCTTCTACGGCAAGTACGCCGGGTTCGCGCAGGACGCCGATGGCAGCTACTTCGAAGCCGGCTACGGTACGACGGTCGCCGACATAGACCTCGGCCTGTCGCTACTGGTTGCCGACAAAGACCTGAGCATCACAGGCGATACCAACGAATCGCTCATCTTCACGATCGGCAAGACATTCGACATCAATTGATCGTTCAAGCGGGCGGCCCCGGCCGCCCGCTCTTCTTTCACAGGGGAACAAGCAATGAAAATGATCACGGCGATTATCAAGCCATTCAAGCTGGACGACGTCCGCGAGGCCGTCGCGGATATCGGCATCCAGGGAATTACGGTCACTGAAGTCAAAGGCTTCGGCCGCCAGCGCGGCCACACGGAGCTTTATCGCGGCGCCGAGTATGTTGTCGATTTTCTGCCCAAGGCAAAAATCGAACTCGCCGTTGCGGATGACATCACCGAACAGGTCATAGAGGCCATCGCCAACACGGCACGAACGGGGAAGATCGGTGACGGCAAGATCTTCGTTACCGACCTGGTCGAAGCCATCCGCATTCGCACCGGTGAAACCGGCGCTGAAGCCGTTTAGGGAGGACACATCATGGATACAACCCAGGTTGCAGCGCAGGTCACTGAAATTGCCTACGCGCTGGATACATTTTACTTTCTCGTCATGGGTGCGCTGGTCATGTGGATGGCCGCGGGCTTCACGATGCTCGAGGCCGGCCTCGTCCGCGCCAAGAACACGGCAGAGATCCTGACCAAGAACGTAGGCCTCTATTCGATAGCCTGCATCATGTACATGTTGTGCGGCTACGCGATCATGTACCCAGGCGACTATGCCGGCGGCGTCTTCCAGAGCCTGATGACCTTCGGCAGCGGAATGTTGACATCAAGTGACAACGCCGCGGCCGATGTACTCGCGAGTGGTGGTGACACCTATTACTCGAATCTCTCGGACTTTTTCTTCCAGGTCGTGTTTGTCGCGACAGCCATGTCGATTGTGTCGGGCGCCGTCGCCGAGCGTATGAAGCTCTGGTCGTTCTTCGCATTTTCCGTCGTACTGACCGGATTCATTTATCCCGTGCAGGGTTTCTGGAAATGGGGCGGTGGCTTTCTCGACGCGGCCGGCTTCCTCGACTTCGCCGGTTCTGGTGTCGTGCACCTCTGTGGCGCCGCCGCCGCACTCGCGGGTGTCTTGCTACTGGGTGCGCGCAAGGGCAAGTACGGCTCCAAAGGACAGATCAATGCCATACCTGGCTCCAACCTGCCCCTCGCCGCGCTGGGTACGCTGATCCTTTGGCTGGGTTGGTTCGGGTTTAACGGTGGTTCCGAACTCAAGGTCTCTGATGTCAGCGAAGCGAACTCGGTGGCACTGGTGTTCGTAAACACCAACATGGCCGCGGCCGGTGGGCTGGTGTTCGCCTTGCTGCTGTCCCGACTCTGGTTCGGCAAAGCGGATCTCACGATGGCGCTCAACGGCGCATTGGCGGGTCTCGTGGCAATCACGGCGGAACCGCTGACGCCGGAACCGATCACCGCGACGCTGATTGGTGCCGTTGGTGGCCTGCTCGTTGTTTCCTCGATCGTCACGCTCGACAAGTTGCGTATCGACGATCCGGTTGGTGCAATCTCCGTCCACGGTGTCGTCGGCATATGGGGTTTGCTGGCCGTGTGCTTTACCAACGAGGAAGCGTCCCTGCTCGCGCAGCTCAAGGGCATCGTATCCATCTTCGCCTGGGTGTTCCTTGCAAGCCTGGCGGTATGGTTCCTGCTCAAGAAAACCATGGGCATAAGAGTGTCCGAGGAAGAGGAATACGAAGGCGTGGATATTTCGGAGTGTGGCCTGGAGGCCTATCCCGAGTTCACCTCCGCGGAATAGGTTCCCCCTGGCCTGTCACCGGACTTTCCATAATTCAGTCCGGCGGCAGGCCAACAACCCGCTGCTTCGGAAATTCCCCTTCCATGCAGCAACTTAGCGGGCCGCAAGGCCCGCTATTTTCGTTTCGGGCCCGTGAATGCCCATATTCTGCTGTGACCACGTTCACACCAAATTCATCCATATCATGGTCTAATACGTTGTGGTTCAATACCTTATGCAAGGCACACCGTGCCAGGAAGGACAACGATGAAAGGCAAACGGATAGCACTCACATGTGCGATAGCGGCCCTGACCGTATCGATGGGCGCTATGGCAAACGAAATCTACAAATGGACCGATACGGAGGGCAACGTGTATTACGAAGACCGCCCGAACGGTGCGGCCACCGAAGAACGCCTTGATATCACGTACCGCCGGACCAACTCCGGCGTGGTCCAGAAACGTGTCCAGTCCCGCGTTGATGCACAGACGGCCCACAAGGAGGCGCAGTCGGTAGCTGCGGCAGCGGAAAAGGAAGCGGCTGACAATGCCGCAGCCGAAGCAGAACGCAACAAGCGCTGTGAAAGCTCACGTGCACGCCTCGAATCCTATCTGCAGTCACGGCGACTGTATCGCACAGACGAAAATGGCGAGCGTGTGTACCTTGACGAAGTACAGCGCCAGGAAGCTCGGCAGAAGGCCGAAGAACAGATCGCCGAGTTCTGTTCCTGATCGCGACTCGCGTCCGAGCGGCGCGCGCTCGTGGGCGTTACAATGCCCGCATCAGTTGAAGGAGCGCGCGCTTGACCGCAGCACCCGACTCAACCAGCGAAGATACCCAGGTCTACCTGCCTGATTTTTGTGCGGCGGGGACGCTGTTCATTGTGCTGCTCGTCGCGGAACTCGTGGCCATCGTCCTCACGCTTGCGGCGCACAGCCCTGAAGGACAATTCCTGCTCCAGCTGTCGAAGATGTCGTTCTTCGTTCTCTGGCTCACGTTGCTCGGCTCAGCTGTCATGTGCCAGCTGCGAAAATGGCTCGAAAGCGCAGGCAAAACGCGTGCGTTCGTGATCAGTTTCGTCATTCTCGAAATCATGTGCCTGGTGGTCGCCGAGCTGTCCTGGCAACTCATGTGGCGTTTCGGTGGCGTGACCATCATCGACGACCCACACTCCGAATTCCTGCTGCGCACGTTCGCTATCAGTTCGATTTTCATCGCTTTGAGCATGCGCTACCTCTATGTCTCAAGTGAATGGCGGCGCAGCATCGTGCTCGAGGCACAAGCACGCATCAGTGCACTGCAAGCACTGATACGCCCGCACTTCCTGTTCAACAGCATGAACACCATCGCGTCGCTGACCCGTACCGACCCACGCCAGGCTGAAGAGGCCGTCGAGGACCTTTCCGACCTGCTACGCGCCAGCCTGTCGAGCACGCGCAATCGCACGAGTCTCAAAGAGGAACTGGAAGTCGCGGCGATCTATCAGCGCATCGAGAAACTGCGGCTCGGCGATCGTCTGAAAGTGCGCTGGAATATCAGCGAACTGCCGATGCGCGCGCGTATTCCGAGCCTGACGATTCAGCCGCTGATTGAAAATGCCATCTATCACGGCATCGAACTATTGCCCGACGGCGGTGAGGTTACCGTGACCGGCACGCGAGATGACCGCTATCTGCAGATCGCGGTTTCGAACCCGGTTGCGCCTGGCAAGGCACGCAGCAAGGACGGCAACAAGATGGCAATGGCCAATATTCGCCAGCGCTTCGAACTCGCTTACGGCAACAGGGCGACAGTAACTGTCGATGACAGCGACGACAGCTATACCGTGACGCTTCGGTTCCCGGTTGACGAGGACGCATCGTGAAAGTCCTGATCGTTGACGATGAAAAACCCGCACGCGACCGCCTGAGCCAGATCCTGTCGGACGAAGACGAATACGATGTCGTCGGTGAGGCCGGCAATGGCCTCGAGGCGCTCGCGCTGGCAGCCGACCTCAGGCCCGATATCGTCTTGCTCGATATTCGCATGCCGGGTATGGAAGGCATCGAGACGGCGCATCATCTGAACTCGATGGACCCGCCGCCTGCCGTGGTGTTTACAACCGCATATGACGAGTACGCCATTGACGCGTTCGAGGCACGTGCCATTGGCTACGTGCTGAAGCCCGTGCGGCGCTCACGCCTGACGGGCGCACTCGAACAAGCATCTCGCTTCGCGCGCAGCGCTTTGACGGACGCAGCTGCCGAGGCCAACCTCAATGTGCAGCGCAAGCACGTCTGTGCGTACGCCCATGGTGAGCTCAAGCTCATTCCCGTGAACGAGATTACGTGTTTTCGCGCTGACCAGAAATACGTTTCGGTAGATCACGATAGCGGCCAGGATCTCATTGATGATTCACTCAAATCGCTGGAGGCCGAGTTCGGGGATCGTTTCGTTCGCATCCACCGCAGCGCTTTGATCGCGGTAGACCGGGTTGATCGAGTCGAGAAAGATGCCGAGGGCAAGAGCCGGGTCATCCTGAGGGACGACTCGCATGTCGACGACAAAGAGCTGATAATCAGCCGCCGGCATGTGGCCGAAGTAAGGCGTCGTTTGAAAGAATCATGAAAATTCGTATTGCTACCCGTAAGAGCGCCCTCGCGTTGTGGCAGGCCAAACACGTGGCCGCCCTCCTCGAGGACCTGCCCGAAGTCGAGTCCGTCGGACTTGTTCCCTTATCTACGCGAGGCGATGAAATCCTCGATCGCAGCCTGCAGAAGATTGGCGGCAAGGGGCTGTTCATCAAGGAACTCGAAGTTGCCATGCAGCAGGGCGAGGCGGACATCGCTGTCCACTCCATGAAGGATGTGCCGGCCGAGATGCCCGAAGGGTTTTGTCTTGCTGCCATGCTCGAGCGCGCCAACCATGCAGATGCGCTGGTGTCGCCGAACGGTGAGCAATTGTCCGAACTGCCACAAGGCGCACTGGTCGGCAGCTCAAGCCTGCGTCGCCAGGCACAACTGAAGATGATGCGACCGGACCTGCGGATAGAGCCCTTGCGCGGCAACGTCAACACGCGCCTGGCCAAGCTCGATGCCGGTGACTACGACGCAATCATTCTCGCAGCAGCCGGACTGGAACGATTGAAGTTCGATGAGCGCATCAGCCAGCAATTCATGCCCGACGAAATGTTGCCCGCCGCGGCTCAGGGCGTCGTTGGCATCGAGTGCCTCGAATCCGCGGTTGAATTGCGTAAGCTGCTGGCACAACTTGATCACGCTACGTCCGTGCAGACCACGCTCGCCGAGCGGGCTATCGCCCGGGTATTGCAGGCGAGCTGTCAGTCACCGGTTGCCACCTATGCGGTAATCGACGGCGACGCACTGGCCATAACCGCGCTCGTCGCGATGCCGGATGGCAGCGAATCCATTCGCGACAGTATTAGCGGCGCTGCCGCCGATGCCGAACAGCTTGGCGAACAACTGGCCGCGAGACTACTCGATAGAGGCGCCGCCGAACTGCTGCAGGCCGCCGGAGCGACGCATGGCTGATCGCTCGCTGCAAGGCGTCGGCGTTCTCGTAACGCGCCCTCGCACCCAGGCGAATGAGCTCGTCAACGCGATCGAAGCACAAGGTGGTCATGCATTCTGTTTCCCGGTCATCGAGATAGCGCCATTCGACACCAACATCGTCGACAAGCAGGCGGCAGCGCTCGAGACACCCGACATTGTTATTTTCGTCAGCCGTAACGCCGTCGAGTACGGCATCCGCTACACCGGCGGCGGCCAAATCGCCGCCATCGGCCCGGCAACCGCCAAGGCCGTCAAAGCAGCCGGCCGTATCGTCGATATTCAGCCCGCCAGCGGCTACGACAGCGAACACTTGCTCTCCGAGCCTGCGTTGCGCGACGTCGCCGGCAAGCAGGTACGTATCATTCGTGGGACGACTGGCCGCGAACTACTGGCCGAAGAACTCACGGCACGCGGGGCACTGGTTGACTACCTGTCGGTATATGAGCGCAGGCGGCCGAAAATCGGCTCGGAAACGCTTGCCGAGCTGGAGTCGCGCTGGCGCCAGGGGCACATAAACGTGGTGACGATCATGAGCGTGCAGTCACTGGCTAACCTGGTCGAGTTGCTACCCACCTGGTGCGCAGAGCAACTCGAGCTAACTCCACTGGTTACGCCCGCTGGTCGTGTGTTAAAAGAGGTTTTGGATCGCTATCCCTCGTCCCGGCCGATACTCGCACCAGGGCCGGGGGCCGACGACTTGGTCAGGGCGATCATCGCACTACAAAATACCGATTCCGGAATTGCACCATGAGCGATAAAGATAACGAGCAGGAACCTCTCGCCACTGATGAGGAAATAGCGACGGTGGACGAGCCTGTGGCTGAGGGTCCCGCTGTGGACGATCCTGTCGCCGACGAAGCGGCTGACGAGGGGCCCCGGCCTGGCGAACCCGCTGCGGACAAGCCCCCTACCGAGCAGCCGCGGCGCCAGCGCTCGGGCAATTCCGTCGCCTGGCTGGCATTCCTGGCATCCATCATTGCGCTGGCTGCCGCCGGCTACACCACGTGGCAGGGCTGGCTCAGTGAGCGTGACACCGCCGCCGACGACAGGTACGCAAGACTCGATGATCGCCTTTCATCATCTTCGCAGTCGCTGGCTGACCTCGAGGCACAGGTTGCCGAGCTTGACGCCCGGGACCCCGGCATTGACGCAGAGCTGGATGCGCTGCGACGAGACCTGGACGAACGTATCCGCTTGTTGAGTTCAGTGCCCGCGCGCATGTCGACGCTCGAGGCCTCGGTTGCCTCACTGGCCGGCGTCTCCGAAGGTGCGCGCGATGCATGGATTCTGGCCGAATCCGAGTACTACATGCAGATTGCGAACGCACAGCTGCAACTCGCCAATAACCCGCACCTCGCCGCCCTCGCGCTGAAAATGGCGGACGAACGCATCGTTCAGTTGGCCAACCCTGCCCTGACCGACGTGCGCCGAGCCCTCTCCGATGAGCTCGCTGCACTCGACGTCATGGAAAAGCCCGACATTGAAGGTGCAACGTTGACCCTGGCCAGCCTTGCGCGCGTTGTCGATTCGTTGCCGTTGGCAAGTGCTGCGAAAACTGAAGATGAAGCCTCCGCAATCGACCCTGAACTCAGCGGCGCGAGCCGGGCCTGGGCCTCGGTCAAGAATGCGCTGTCCGGACTCGTCAAAGTAACGCCACCGGAGCGCGCCAAACTCGTACAACTGTCGCCCGATGCCGAGTTCTTCCTGCGTAATAACATCGCGCTGCAGCTGCAGTCAGCACGCCTTGCCCTGTTGCGCGGAGAACAGGCCATTTTCGAGCAGACGCTCGAAGACACCAGTGTGCTGCTGAACGACTATTTCGATGCAAGCAGCACCCAGGTTGCCGGTGCCCTTGAAACCATAACCGAGATTCGCGGCCACGTATTTACAACTGATGTGCCCGATATTTCCGAGTCGCTGCGCCTGTTGCGGCAGTTCCGGACCCTGAACGAGAACGCGCAGTGAAATTCGGCATCATCGTCGTCGTAGTCCTGTTCGTCAGCGCATTCGCCGCGCATTTCCTGCTTGCGGACCCCGGCTACGTGGTCATCAATTTCCGCGGCTACGTTGTCGAAATGTCGGTGCCCGTGCTCGTCGGCTTCGCTGTCGCCCTGGTGTTGGCGGTCTGGCTGATCCGCAAAATCATTATCGCGCCGCGTCGCCTCGGCGAGGCTGCCGGTCGCTACCGATCCGCCCGTTCGGGGCAGAAGATGACCAAAGGCATGATCGCCGTCGCCGAAGGCAACCTCTCGCGTGGCGAGAAGATGCTTGGCCGCGCGGCCAGTACGAGCGATTCGCCGCTGTTCAATTACCTGCAGGCGGCGCGTGCGGCTCATTTGCAGGGTCGGGACGATCGCCGCGACGAGTGGCTGCGGCTCGCCTACAAGGAAACGCCTGAAGCGGCCAATGCCGTGCTGCTAACGCAGGCCGAGTTCCAGCTCGACCGCGGGCAGAATGAGCAGGCATTAGCGACACTGCGGCGCCTTGAGGAGGACTCGAAGGACCACGCACACGCGCTGGCCCTGATGGCGCGCCTGTACTTCAAACTTGAAGACTGGGACGCGCTTGCCGAGGTGCTGCCGCGCCTGCGCAAGAACACACAGATCAAACCCGAAACGCTGGATACCTGGAACGTACGGGTTCTCAAGGAGGCGCTGGACAAAGCCGCCGATGCCGAGGTGCTCGACCAGACGTGGAAGGGCGTCGCTCGCAAGCTCAGGTCCGACGTCACCCTGCTTGAGGCGTACTACCGGGGCCTGATGCGGGTTGGCCTGCATGATCGCGCCGAGAAGGAACTGGCCGCTGCGCTGCGCTCCGACTGGCGCAGCCCACTTGCTCGCCTGTTCGGCCTGGTCGAGGCGACCGATACGAGCAAACAGCTGAAGCGTGCGGAGGGGTGGCTCAAGAACCACGGTGAGGATCCGGATCTGTTGCTGGCCGCTGCTCGCCTCTGCCTGCGAAATGAACTATGGGGCAAGGCGCGAAGTTATCTTGAAACGGTACTCAGCATGCGACCGACGCCCGAGGCCTATCAGGAATACGGCGTCCTTCTTACGCAAATGGGCGAAGCCGACGCTGCCGCGGATGCCTATAAAGAAGGTCTCAGCATGGTCGCCGCGAAGCCGTTGACGGCCATTCCTCACATCGAATCCGAGTAGGCCATGTTCGCCGGTGTATGTTCACGATAGTTGCCGGAACCGGGTACACGGGCCGCCGCGTGCTCGAACGACTGCCGGCCGATGAGGCCGTCGGCCTGAGCCGGTCACCCGTTGACACCAGCAGGACGTTCCACGAAGTCGATTTTGACGCAATCACGGCGCTGCCGATCGAATTGCCGGACCGCTATGCTGTCCTTTACACCTGTCCGCCCGGCGGGGACGCCGATGACAGGCTACGCCGATTTCTTACTCTCCTTTCACCGGCGCCGGCGCGCTTCGTTTACATCAGTACGACCGGCGTCTACGGCGACTGCAAGGGTGCGGTGGTCACAGAAGAGTCTCCTGTCAATCCGGGTAACCGGATGTCGAAACCACGCGTTGTTGCGGAGGGGCTGCTGCACAGCTGGGCCGCCGAAAAAGGCTGCGAGCTTGTCGTTCTGCGATCGCCTGGCATTTATGGACCAGGACGTCTCGGCGTCGAGCGCATCAGGGAGGGCGATGCATACCTGGACAACGCCGATGCTAACCCGGGCAACCGTATCCACGCAGACGACCTCGCCACCTGCTGTCTCGCGGCAATCTCGGAAGATACCCCAAGCGGTATCTACAACGTGGGCGATGGCGATCATCGAACCCCGACGTGGTTCGCCGAAGAAGTCGCGCGCCAGGCGGGTTTGCCCGAACCCCGCAAGATCAGCTGGGCAGAGGCCGAAAAAGAATTTTCACCAATGCGGCTCGCGTTCCTGTCCTCGTCACGCATCGTGGACACGACAAGAATGCGAGAGGTGCTTGGTGTCACCCCTCGCTATGCGAATCCCGAAGACGGAATCAAAGCGTCGCTGTAGGAGGGCCTCTTCCCGACAAGCGGGACAATTAAGGCCCGAACCGACCGCCTACGGCTGGGAACGCTTGCTACGCAGCCAGGCTGTCAGCGGTTCCCACTCGTCCCAGTCGGGCCAAGCCAGGTATTCCGGCAACTCGAAGATGCCGAGGCCGCGCGTGTAGGCGCGTACATAGTTCTGTGCTTCGCGGAGCGCGGCCACATAGGGCGCCCTTGCTTTGCTCAGGTACTCATCGAGATCATCAAAGATCAGCGTATTGTCGCGCACGCGGTTGGCAACGAGGCCGAACTTCGCCTGCTTGCGCTCGATCTTGCCGACACTCCGGAGCTCGTCCAGGAACGTGGTCGTAGCCTGCATGTCGATCGTCGACGGCAGTACCGGAACGACTATCGTCTCGGCGTGTTTGACGAGATCCGTCAGTTCCGCGCCGTGAGACCGCGCGGGCGCGTCGATGACAACAATCTCGGCGTTGCGCGGCACACGCCGCAAGCCTCCGTCAAAACCGGCAACACCGAAAATCTCGGGGCGGTTACTCGGGCGACGATCGAGCCAGTCGAGGCTCGAGCGCTGGGGATCGTAATCAGCCAACGCAACGGTCGCGCCCTCATTTACAAAGTAGGATGCTATGTTTGTAGCGAGGGTGCTTTTCCCGCAACCACCCTTCGCATTCATAACCATTATGTGCCGCATGACGCTCTCCAGGGGCAATGTTGTTAGATTGGTTATCGTTCGATAAATGCTGGTTATGTAAACTACAGACGCTAACCGAAAAAGTCCATGACGATTGCTTACACAAAAATGCACGGCACAGGTAACAAGATACTTGTCGTCGATCAACGCGTTGATGCCTTGCCGCCACCATCGCCCGAGAAGCTTCGCAAACTCGGCGATGAGTCCACCGGCCCCGGTTTCGACCAGTTGATGTGGATCACCACATCGAATGACCCGGCCTTCGCCGCGAGTTACAGGATCTTCAATGCGGATGGCTCCGAGGTGGAACAATGCGGCAACGGCGTCCGCTGCGTCGCGAGCGTACTGGCCAGCGAAAACGGCCACCCCCAGGAGTTTACGCTGCACAGCCCGGCCGGCCCGGTCGAGGCGCGCGTCGATGACGACGGACTGGTCTCCGTCAGCATGGGAGTGCCGAATTTCGAGCCCGAACAAATCCCGTTCGCGGCCGACGAGAGAGCCGCTCGCTACGAACTCGAGGTGGACGGCCGGCAACTCGAAATTTGCGCAGTGTCGATGGGTAATCCGCACTGCATCTTGCATGTGGACGATGTAGACGCGGCCCCTGTCAACGAACTCGGGCCGCTCATCGAGCATCACGAACGCTTTCCGCAACGGGTCAATATCGGTTTTGCCCGCATTCGGGACAGGGAAAATCTGGATCTCAGGGTATTCGAACGTGGCGTCGGCGAAACCGAGGCCTGCGGCACGGGCGCTTGCGCCGCCGTTGTTACGGGCCAGGCTCTCGGCCTGCTCGACGAGGTAGTCAACGTAAAGCTGCCCGGTGGCCAAGTCGTGGTAAGCTGGCGCGGTGATTCGGAACCTGTCTGGCTCACGGGCAACGCAGAGTTAATTTCTCAAGGAATCATGGACTTATGAGCACGCAGCGTAAAACGGAATTCGTCGAAGAAGAATTATCGGAACAGTCGGTCCACAACTACCTGGCCGCGCACCCCGACTTCTTCGAGAGCCATTCGAACCTGCTCAGTTCCCTCCACCTGCCGCATGCCAGCGGCGGCGCGGTTTCCCTCGTGGAACGGCAGATTTCCGTCCTGCGGCAAAAGGATCTCAAGCTGGAGCGCCAGCTGAAAGAACTCATCGAGGTTGCCCGGGCCAATGACATCCTGGCCGCGAAAATTCACGAATTGACGCTGCAGTTACTCGCCGCAGGGGATCTGCATAAAACCATCGCCGCCATCGAGGAAGCCATGCGTTCGGGATTCGGTGCGGACCACGCCGTACTCGTACTGTTCGGCTCGCCGGAGGCGTTTGAGGACGTCGACGCCGGTCGCTTCTTCCGGGTCGTCAAGAAGGACGATGAGGCCCTCAAGCCTTTCGGAACATTCCTCGGCGGCACGAGTGCCCGCTGCGGCAAGATTCGCGACTCTCAGCGCGAGTTCCTGTTCCAGAACGACGCGGAAGATATCGGTTCCGCGGCCCTTGTGCCCCTCGGAGAGGGCGCCGAGATCGGTTTCCTCGCCGTCGGCAGCGTCGACAGCGACCGCTTCCATCCCGGCATGAGTATCGATTTCCTGACACGCCTGGGCGACCTGGTGGCGGGATCCCTCAAGCGCTTCTAGAGACATTTCCGTGGATGATGCAGGCTGGATCGATCGCTTCATCCGGCACCTCGAGTTCGAGCGCCGGCTGTCGCCGCTGACCTGCAAGAACTATCGACGCGACCTCAAGGCCCTGGCTGCCTGGTGTGAGCAGTCGGGCATTGCCACATGGAAAGACCTCGACAGCGAGCACGTTCGCGCATACTCGGCCTTGTGCTATCGCAAGGGGCTTGGTGCAAGAAGCATTCAGCGTCGCTTGTCTGCGTCGCGCACCTTCTTCCGCTACCTGATCCGGGAAAAAGAAGTTAAGAAGAACCCAGTTACGTCAGTCTCGGCGCCCAAGGGGAAAAAGCGCCTGCCCGGCAATCTTGATGCTGACCGCATGGCCAGACTGCTCGACATTCCGGGTGACGGGGCTATCGTAGACAGGGACCGGGCAATGCTCGAGCTGTTGTACTCGTCAGGCCTGCGGCTCGCGGAACTCACCAACCTCAATCTCGGCGACGTTGACATGCACGATGCGACTGTGCGCGTCACGGGCAAGGGCAACAAAGACCGCATCGTCCCGGTCGGACGCCATGCGCTCAAGGCGCTACGGCAGTGGAGCATCACCCGCGGTGACCTGGCTGATGCCGATGAAAAGGCCATGTTCGTCAGCAATCGCGGTACTCGCATCAGCTCGCGTTCGGTGCAAGCTCGCGTCAAACACTGGGCCAAACGACAGGGCATCGACGCCAACGTCTACCCGCATCTGTTTCGCCACTCCTTCGCCACCCACATGCTGGAGTCAAGCCACGACCTGCGCGGGGTCCAGGAACTGCTCGGCCACGCCAACATATCCACAACTCAGGTGTATACACACCTTGATTTCCAGCATCTCGCCCAAATTTACGACCAAACTCATCCACGCGCCCGCAAGAAAAGCGATACGTAAAAGCGGCTCGCTGGAGCAGCCTTTCCCGACAAGCGGGATAATAAGCCGGGCAACCAGACAGGAATAAACGATGGAACAATTCAGAGGGACGACCATTGTCTCGGTCCGCCGTAATGGCAAAGTCGCCATCGCCGGCGACGGCCAGGTGAGTTTTGGCGACACGGTCATGAAAGGCAACGCCCGCAAGGTGCGGCCGCTGGCCGGAGGACGGGTCATCGCCGGATTCGCGGGCGGCACAGCTGATGCTTTCACGTTGTTCGAGCTTTTCGAGGCAAAGCTTGAGCAGTACGGCAACCTGACCCGCGCCGCAATCGAGCTCGCCAAGGACTGGCGTACGGACCGGCGTCTGCGCCGTCTGGAGGCCCTGCTCGTTGTCGCGGACAAGGAATGCTCGTTCGTTATCTCGGGCAATGGCGACGTCATCGAGCCCGAGAACGATCTTATGGCCATTGGCTCGGGCGGACCTTATGCACAAGCCGCCGCCCTCGCCCTGCTGAACAACACAGACCTAGAGGCTCGCGATATTGTCGAGAAGGCGCTTAACATCGCCGGCGATATCTGCGTGTACACGAACCACAACATCATTGTCGAAGAACTGTAACCCATGTCCCAAATGACCCCCCGCGAGATCGTCCAGGAGCTGGACAAACACATCATTGGCCAGGATGAGGCCAAGCGCGCCGTTGCGATCGCCTTGCGTAATCGCTGGCGCCGTGTACAGATCGACGAGCCCCTGCGCAGCGAGATCACGCCGAAGAACATTCTCATGATCGGGCCGACGGGTGTCGGCAAGACCGAGATCTCCCGCCGCCTGGCGCGTCTCGCCAAAGCGCCGTTCATCAAGGTCGAGGCCACCAAGTTCACCGAGGTCGGCTATGTCGGTCGCGAGGTCGACAGCATCATCCGCGACCTCATGGACGTGGCTGTGAAGTTAATTCGCGAAGATGCGATGACCAAGGTCAAATACCGCGCCGAAGATGCCGCCGAGGAACGCATCCTCGATGCACTGCTGCCACCGCCTGCCCGTGGTGGTGTCGGCTTTACGAACGAACCGGAGCCTGCACCCGCCGATTCCGATACGCGCCAGAAATTCCGCAAGATGCTGCGCGAGGGCAAACTCGACGACAAGGAAATCGAGATCGAGATTCTGGCAATGCCTGTCGGCGTCGAAATCATGGCACCCCCGGGAATGGAGGAGATGACCAGCCAGTTACAGGGCATGTTCCAAAACCTGGGCGGCAATCGCTCGAAGACGCGCAAGCTCAAGGTCAAGGATGCTCTCAGACAACTGACCGACGAAGAGGCTGCGAAACTGGTCGACGAGGAAGAGCTGAAGTCGCAGGCGCTCGAGTCGGTAGAGCAACATGGCATTGTGTTCCTCGACGAGATTGACAAGGTGGCACGACAATCGGAGACCCAGGGCGCGGACGTGTCGCGAGAAGGCGTGCAGCGCGACCTGCTGCCCCTGGTTGAAGGATCGACGGTCAACACCAAGTACGGCATGGTCAAAACCGACCACATCCTGTTCATTGCCTCTGGTGCGTTCCACGTGGCCAAACCGTCGGACCTGATTCCCGAACTGCAGGGGCGTCTGCCGATTCGTGTTGAGCTCAAGTCCCTCACAACGGAGGACTTCGTTCGCATCCTCACAGAGCCGGACGCGTCGCTGACCACACAGTACAGTGCGCTGCTCGACACGGAGGAAGTGTCACTGGAATTTTCAGAAGATGGCGTCAGACGGATCGCCGAGGTCGCTTTTCACGTCAATGAGAATACCGAGAATATCGGTGCGCGCCGCCTGCATACCGTCATGGAGCGCCTGCTTGAGACCGTCTCGTTCGAGGCTTCAGACAGGAGCGGCCTCAAGCTGACAATCGATGCCGCGTACGTAGACGATCACCTCGCCGATTTGTCGAAAGATGAGGACCTCAGTAGATACATCCTGTAGAAAAAAGGGTCCAGTTACCTTTATTCCTGTGGGAAATACGGGTAGCCGTAAAGTCTCGATGGAAATAAGGTAACTGGTACCTGATTTCCGGTATTCTCGCCTGCCGGAAGAGAACAATAAACATGGCCAAGCAGGACTCCGACAACACTACGCATTTCGGCTACCAATCCGTATCCGCTGACGAAAAAGCCGGCCTGGTAAGGGACGTATTCGACTCTGTCGCAAGCCGCTACGACATCATGAACGACCTGATGTCGGCCGGCCTGCACCGCTTGTGGAAGCGCCACACGATCGGCCAGGCAGCAGCACGACCGGGTGATGTCATCCTCGACCTGGCGGGCGGTACCGGCGACCTTGCTCGCGAATTTTCAAAAAAAGTGGGCCCGGATGGCCATGTGATCCTCGCCGACATCAACGCCGCAATGCTCAAGCAGGGGCGCATCCGACTGGTCGATGCAGGCGTCGCCGGCAACGTGTCTATCGCGCAGGTCGATGCACAGAACCTGCCGTTCGCCGACGGTATATTCAACTGCATCACGATGGCGTTCGGACTACGTAACGTCACGAACAAGGATGCCGCATTGAGCTCGATGTACAAGACACTCAAGCCCGGCGGCAAGGTGATGATCCTCGAGTTTTCCCAGCCGGGTAAGGCCATCAAGCCGGCCTACGACCTGTATTCATTCAAGGTTTTGCCAATGCTCGGCAAGCTCGTCGCGGGTGATTCCGACAGCTACCAGTACCTGGCTGAATCCATTCGCATGCACCCGGATCAGGAAACCCTGAAGTCGATGATGGAAGACGCTGGATTCGAGCGCTGCCGCTACGACAACCTCGCCGGCGGCATCGTCGCCCTGCACATCGGCTATCGGATCTGAACCGATGAATCCGCTTGAAACCGCATTGCGCCCGGTTGCCAGTGTGCTTAATCGCAATATCCGTACGACCACGCCTGCTCGCGAGTTGTGCGAGAAGCTCGACGGTACTGTGGTCGCCATTCGTGTGCGCAACACCGCGCTTGCGACCTGGTTTATCGTTAGTGAAGACAGCCTCGTGCTTACGACCGAATGTGATGCGGAACCTGACGTGGTTATCAGTGGCTCGTTGTTGACGCTGGCTCGTATGGCCGGCGAATCCGGCGTCAGCGCCTTGCGCGATGGTTCCCTGGAACTGACAGGTGATGCCCACATCGCCGACGATTTCCAGCGCCTGCTGTCCTACGCGAAGCCTGACATCGAGGAAGAGCTCTCCGGCGTCGTTGGCGATGCGGCTGCGCACCGGCTCGGCGAATTCGCTCGTGGCGTTGGCAACTGGAGCCGCGATGCCCGTTCAACCATGGGTGCCAACATTCGCGAATATCTCCAGGAAGAGGGCCGCGACGCACCAAGCCGCTACGAAGTAGATCGCTTTACCGACCATGTGAATACGTTGCGAGATGACGTCGATCGTCTCGAAGCACGCATCAAGCGCTTGCAGGACGACAGCTGACATGGCTCGCTGGCGCACAGTCTTCCGCATGCTCGCGATCCAGCGAGTGCTCGTGAAATACGGGCTGGATGACATCATCAAAGAGACGCACCTGTTTCGACCGCTGCGCTTCCTGTTCTACCTGGCACCACGACGTCGCGACAGTTCGGCGCCACTCGGCGAGCGCATTCGCCTCGCACTGGAAGAACTCGGGCCGATTTTCGTCAAATTCGGCCAGGCAATTTCTACACGGCGCGACCTGCTGCCGCTGGATATCGCGGACGAACTCGCCAAGTTGCAGGATGCTGTGCCACCGTTTCCGGCAGAGCAGGCCATCAAAATTATCAACGACGCCTATGGCGAGCCGGTCGAATCTGTTTTTGAGCGCTTTGACACTGAGCCGCTCGCCGCCGCCTCCATCGCACAAGTGCACACCGCGAAACTCAAGGCGGGCACCGAAGTTATCGTCAAAGTGCTGCGACCCGGCGTTCTCGAACAAATCGAGCGTGACCTCGCTGTGCTACGCATGCTCGCAGGCCTGGCCGACCGCTACTGGGAACACGGCAAGCGCCTGCGGCCGCTCGAAATCGTCGACGAATACGAACACACGATCCTCGACGAACTCGACCTCATGCGTGAAGCGGCCAACACGGCGCAGCTGAAACGCAACTTCGAGGGTTCGGCGATGCTGTACGTACCCGAGATCTACTGGGACTATTGCCGACCGGAAGTGATGGTCCAGGAACGCATTTTCGGAACTCCGATCAGTGATATGGATACGCTGCGTGAGGCAGGAACGAATATCCAGGCGCTTGCCGAGAACGGCGTTGAAATCTTCTTCACGCAGGTGTTCCGCCACAACTTCTTCCACGCGGACATGCACCCGGGCAACATCTTCGTGCTGCATGCGGATCCGGAGAGGCCCAAGTATGCTGCCGTCGACTTCGGTATTGTCGGCACGCTTAGTCCCGAAGACCAGCGCTACCTTGCAGAGAACTTCCTCGCCTTTTTCGACCGCGACTACTACCGCATCGCCAAGCTGCACATCGACTCGGGCTGGGTACCACCCGGCACACGCGTCGATCAGCTCGAATCGGCGGTGCGAACCGTGTGCGAACCGATCTTCAACAAACCATTGGCCGAAATTTCGTTTGCGCAGGTCCTGATGCGGCTGTTCCGCGTCGCGCAACGCTTCGACGTCGAGATTCAGCCGCAAATGATCCTGCTGCACAAGACGCTGTTCAACATCGAAGGCCTCGGCCGCCAGCTTTACCCGCAGCTGGATCTGTGGAAAACCGCTCATCCAGTCCTCAAGCAATGGATGGACGAGCAGGTAGGAGGCCGCGCGATGCTCAAAGACGTGCGCGAAAACCTGCCGCAGTTGCGTGACGCACTTCGTGAACTGCCCACCATCCTCAACCACCTTGGTGCGCAGGCCGCCGAAGGCCGCATTCGCTTCAACCTGCAGTCACCAGAGCTCAGGGATATTCGCAAGCAGCTGGAAGAGCAACGCCGCCAGCGCTACTGGCTGACCGCCGCTGCAACGAGCGCTGTAACGGGGGCACTCGTGATGACGCTTGGAGCCGTACCGTGGCTCGGCTGGGTCTTGCTGGGCGCAGGCGTGCTGGCTGCTTACATCGCTCGCCCATAGGGCGCAGTTTCTGCAAGCGAGACCGTGATCAATGAGCTCGTGGACGACGACTGGCGAGGCGCTAGCGGCCGTAAGCATCCAGAACCAGCTGACGACGAACCGTGTCGCCACCACTGACCAGGGTCGCGATGGACTCGGCTAATTCATCATTTGCTTCAGCTGCTCGCAGGCCGACACCGATAGCCACAAACGATTCTTCGACAGACTCCCAGTCGTCGAGTCCGTGACGGTTTGCGACCAGGCCAATCTGCCGCCGCAGTTCGTCTTTACTCGCCCCGCGTCGTACGGCGAGCACCACCGTGTTCTCGAGATCACTTTTGTAAGCATGCGGGGCGTTTATCGATACCGGATTCGACGCTGTATTCGAGGAAGAGTCAGGCTGATCTCCACAGCCGGAGGTCCCAAGTAACGCTACAGCAGCAATCAGCATTAGTCTTCTCATCAGCGGTCTCCCGTGTCTAATTCATTAGACCCCTCGACCAATTCTAGACCCTACTCTCGATTTATCAGTCCGTAGTGACCGAAAAAGCGCGCCTGCCGTACCATTGCGGTACTCTTATCCAGTCGTATGGATAAGAAAACAGCAAGACAAATCGCCGACGGCCTGACCTGGGCCAGAATATGGAGCGCGATTCCGATAACGATAGCCGCCTGGTTCGGCCTGGCCTGGTGGGTCTTCGGTCTCTATATTGCTGCGGCGCTGACAGACCTGCTTGACGGTATGTTTGCGCGTCGTGCAACGCCAGCAGAAAAAGACAACGACTTCGATGGCAAGGCAGACGTGGTCTTTTCAATCATGACGCTGGTCTGGATATGGATGCTCATTCCAGGGTTCTTTGATAAGTACTGGTTTCCCTACCTGCCGTTGTTGGCAGTGATCGAGGTGTACCTGGTCGCAGCAAGGATTCGTGGTCCCGACACCCCCATTCCACACTTCCAGTTCGGACGCTTTGCAATGGCCCTGTTCTGCTTCTTGCTGCCCGTGCTGATCATCATTCAAGACAGCTCGTGGTTCGTGCACGCTGTTCTTGTCATCGGTACCTTGTCCAAGGTGCAGCTGCTCTGGCACCTCGCCACTCGCAACAAGCCTCGCGGCGCGGAGCAGGCAACGGAGAGGTCGGGTGCTCGCTAGGCTGGCCCGGCTGATTCTCAGGCTCGCCGGCTGGACAGCGGTCGGCGGTGTTATGGATGACCCCAAAGCGGTAGTGATCGCGGCCCCGCACACTTCCAACCGGGATGGTTTCTGGGCGCTGACGTACAAGATTGCTACTGGACTGGATATTCATTTCTTTGCCAAGCACTCGCTGTTCTGGTTTCCACTCGGCAATATCCTGCGCGCGCTGGGTGGTATCGATCTCGACCGCCGCAAAGCGGGGTCGGCTGTTAACAAGGCGATCGCAATGTTCGCAGAAAAGGAGTCGTTCTATTTTGGACTTGCGCCGGAGGGCACACGCAGGAAAATGCGCGGATGGAAAACTGGTTTTTACCGTATCGCGCAAGGCGCGGATGTCCCTGTGTACCTTGGCTTCCTGGACTTCGGGAACAAGCGTATCGGCATCGGTCCGAAGTTCGAACTGACGGGAGATCAGGAGGCGGACCTCGCCAACATTCGCAAATTCTACGATGGCATCGAGGGACGCTGGCCGGACAAAGCGAGCCCGATAGCGTTTCCTTGAGATTCGCTTCGTCCTCGAGGTTCTTGTGTGGTCAGGCCTTTACAGAACACGTTGAGATTTTGCCGCACATGGATCATCCTCCCCGGCCCATGCAAGAACCCGTAGCAAAAAAGAGAACAATCCGCAGTTTTGTGCGACGCGCGGGCCGTATTACTCCTTCGCAACAGCGCGCCCTCGACGAGCTGTGGCCCAAGTATGGTGCGATCTACCGCGACACCCACTTGCGCTTCGACGAACTTTTCGGCAGACACGCCCCCGTCGTGCTCGAAATCGGTTTCGGCAACGGCGAAACGCTGGTTGAGCAGGCGGCCGCGAACCCGGACAGGAATTTTCTCGGCATCGAAGTCCATGAGCCCGGTGTTGGCCACTGTCTGTTGAAAGCGGAAGAAGCGGGACTCGAGAATCTGCGAGTAATCGCCCACGATGCGATTGACGTACTGACCAGGCAGGTGCCGCCCGGATCGCTCTCCCGATTGAACCTCTATTTTCCCGATCCGTGGCCGAAGAAACGGCACCATAAGCGGCGCATCGTGCAGCCCGCGTTTCTCGATCTCGTTGCGGATCGGCTGGTCGATGGCGGAACACTGAATATCGCGACCGATTGGGCGAACTACGCTGAGCACATCGACGAAATTATTTCCCAATCGGATCGTTTCACGTGCATTGAACGTCGCGAACATGACGGCGACGCGCCTCTCGATCGACCGCGAACCAAGTTCGAACGGCGTGGCCTGCGGAAAGGACACGGCATATGCGACTGGTGTATCGAGAAGCACCCCTAAAAGCGAAAAAGTCCTTGCGCTCCTGTCCCGAAGGTCTATAAATAGAAGAGGGGACACACATACGACAAGGCAGCAAGCAATGGCTATTCAATACCCCATCATTGGCCAGTGGTTCCGCAGACCCAACGGGACGTTGTTTGAGGTTGTTGCGGTCGACGAAGACGACATGACCGTCGAGATCCAGCTGTTTGACGGAACGATTGGTGAATTCGATATCGACCGCTGGCCCGAGCTACTCCTGACGGAGGTCAGCGCACCCGAAGATTGGTCAGGTTCAGTGGATATGGATCCCGACGACTACACCGGCAAGAAAGACATCGACATGCCGAGCGGCTACCACGACCCGCTCGCCTTCCTCGACGAGGTGTAGGGGCGCGAACCACCGTAGGAGCGCGCCCCGGCGCGCGATATGTCGGCCGCTGGGGCGGCCTCCTACATGGACGTTGGGCCGGTGACGTAGACGACGCCGTCACGCACCGACACATCCACTGTTCTCAAGCTACGGCCATTTCCCGGCCCTGTGAAACAGTAGCCGGTCTCGATTTCATACGTCGCACCATGCGACGCACAGATCAGCGCGCTCTTGTCTTTCGTCAGGAATTTGTCGGGCGACCAGTTAAGTGGATGCCCGACGTGCACGCAGAAATTCTGATAAGCGAACACCTGATCACCCTTGCGAACCACGAAGCCGCGGAACGGCCAGTCGCCGTCACCGATCTCAAACTCACGGCAACCAGGATTCTCGAGTTCGTCCAGGCGACCGACCGCGATCTCCTGCTCGCTCACACACTGTCCTCATTCCACGGTGCTACCTTGAAGAGCAGGAGCATACCGGGAACCGCAAGTACCGTGCACAGCAGGAAGAAGCTGGTCCAGCCAACCTGCTCGACGATGACACCCGTCACCGCGTTAGCCAGCGTTCTCGGAACCGCAGTCAACGCCGTGAATAACGCAAATTGTGTAGCGGCAAACGCAGGGTTGGTCGTGCGCGCAATAAAAGCGACGAATGCCGCTGTGCCGAGCCCGACGCCGAGATACTCGAACGCATTCGCAACGCCCAACATCCACAGGTTGGTGCCCACGAC